>SL_3KL_010_SEDDRAFT_10002110_pt1 | contig 18197 bp, 14 predicted proteins | sample SodLakKL_010_SED_2_FD_10381 | JGI IMG/M metagenome (IMG submission 10381) | reverse complement strand
GGCCCGCTTGTGGTATCTTAAGAAACCCGAAATACCCGGGGGACTCGCGAAAAAATACAGCGGGGTGTACAAAGTTCTCAGCAACAAGTATTACGTAGATGAATTGTATGACGCTGCCATCGTTAATCCGACCGTGAAAGGATCGCGAAAGCTGTTATGGCGCGGCATCGATGTCGGTATTATAGATGGCATCGTAAACGGACTCGCGAAACTTGTGGAGATTGTTTCGAAATACGGACGACTCGTTCAGGTGGGAGTGGTGCAGGGCTATGCCGTTGCATTTGTATTCGGTATCGTGTTTATAATTTTCTGGTTGCTATTCAGGTAATTTAATTCTCGATGATATGTTCGAAAATAATCTTTTAACATATATAATTTTTTCGCCGCTTGTAGGCGCATTATTGCTGTTATTTATTGAAAGAAATAAACACAACGCAATCCGGTGGGTGGCGCTGGTTACAAGCTTCGTGACGTTTATCCTTGCGGTTGTATTGTTTTTGCGGTTCGATGCCGGCGAAGCGGGATTTCAATTTCTTATTCAGACCGGATGGATCGAAGCAATCGATGTCGGATACAGGGTCGGTGTCGACGGTATCTCGCTCTTATTGGTATTATTGACCGCGTTCATTATGCCGATCTCCATACTCGCCTCGTGGTCTTCCATAAAGCATCGCGTGAAAGAATATTTTGTTTTTCTTTTGCTGCTCGAGGTCGGTATGATCGGGGTCTTCCTCGCCCTCGATTTATTCCTGTTCTATATTTTCTGGGAAGCGATGCTGATTCCGATGTATTTTATTATCGGTGTGTGGGGCGGTAAAGACCGCATTTATGCCGCGGTGAAATTTTTCCTCTTTACGATGGTCGGCAGCTTGCTAATGCTTGTTGCGATTATCTGGATCGGTGTCCATGCATCGAATACCGTCGGTAATTTCACGACGAATTTGCTTGTTTTATACGAGATATCGCCGACGATTCCGCTTGCTTTACAATCATGGATGTTCCTCGCATTCGCGTTGAGTTTTTTGATCAAAGTGCCTTTATTCCCGCTTCACACATGGCTTCCCGATGCACACGTTGAAGCGCCGACGGCGGGCAGTGTCATCCTTGCCGGCGTCTTATTGAAGATGGGTACGTATGGTTTATTGCGGTTCTGTCTGCCGCTGTTTCCGGCGGCAACGTATGAATACATGTCGCTTATCTCCGTGCTTGCGGTAATCGGCATTATATACGGTGCACTCGTCGCGATGGTTCAAACCGACGTCAAGAAATTGATCGCGTACTCGTCGGTCAGCCACCTCGGTTTCATTGTGCTCGGTATCTTTGCTCTTACCGAGGAAGCAGTGCAGGGAAGTATTATTCATATGGTTAATCATGGCTTGAGCACCGGGGCGCTGTTTCTCCTCGTCGGTATGATCTACGAACGACGTCATAGCAGGATGATCGTTGACTACGGCGGGGTGGCAAAAGTGATGCCGGTATTTGCCGCATTCCTTCTTTTAATGTCTTTATCGTCGATCGGTTTACCCGGATTGAACGGATTTGTCGGTGAGTTTTTAATCCTGCTCGGTGCATTCCAGTCGCAGGCCCTCGATTCTTACTGGTATGCAATATTTGCCGCCAGCGGCGTCATTCTCGCTGCTGTGTATATGCTCTGGATGTATCAGAGAGTCATGCTGGGTGATCTTGACAAACCCGAAAATCAAAAATTAACGGATATCGGCGGCAGGGAACTTGCGACATTGATACCTATTGCAATCTTCGTCGTCTGGATAGGTGTATACCCATCCACATTTCTGGATAAAACGGAAGCATCGGGTAAGCAGCTGCTTGAACAGGTTGAACGGGGAAGAACGATGTACCGTGCAGCCGAAAAGGATACGGAAGAAGATACGCTTGTAGAGAACAGAATTGATAAAATTATGGGTGAAAAGAACTAGAACAAAAAAAATAAATTGTAGCACATACACATATTTGATTATTATCGTGATAACAAATGGACTTCAATCCGACTGATCTTTTACATATTCTACCGATTATCATCGTCACGGTTACGGCGCTGGCAATTTTAATTTTAGAGATTACTATTAAGCGTGCAGAACCGGTTGTGTTTGCTTTTAGTCTGATAGGATTAATAGCCGCGGGAGTCTCCGCGATATCCTTATATCCCCAGTCCGGAACCGCCTTTAACGAAATGGTGAGCATCGGCGGATTTGCAAGCTTCTTTCATGTTGCATTTATTGTTGTGACAATACTAACATTTCTCATTTCCCGCCAGTACATCGAAAGAATGGGTATCTACCACAGTGAATATTATGCGATAATTCTGTTCTCGCTCGTGGGAATGATGCTCATTGCCTCGTCGCTCGATCTGCTTATGTTATTTATCGGTATTGAGTTGATGTCCTTAAGTTTTTATATACTTGCCGGATTTATGCGTACGCGGCTTACCTCAAATGAGTCTGCTCTCAAATATTTTTTACTGGGAGCATTTGCGACCGGATTTCTTGTCTATGGTATCGCTCTGGTGTACGGTGCCTCAGGTACAACAAATCTCGCCTCCATTGCGGAACAGATAGATCAGTTGTTCACCAGTACACTGTTCTGGATGGGTGTTGCGATGCTGACCATGGGTTTCTCGTTTAAGATTGCAGCCGTACCGTTCCATATGTGGGCGCCCGATGTGTACGAGGGTGCACCGACGACGGTTACCGCGTTTATGTCTACTGCCGGGAAGGCCGCTGCTTTCGCCGGTTTCCTGATTGTTGTTATGTTTTCGTTTGCCGGGGGAACTGAAAAATTACAGGATCTCTTCGCCATACTCGCGGTTGCATCAATGGTCGTCGGAAATGTTATCGCGATATCGCAGCATAATCTGAAACGAATGCTCGCGTACTCGAGCATCGCACACGCCGGATATATGCTCATCGGTTTTGCCGCCGCCAGCGAACTCGGTATGAGCGGCGTTATGTTCTATATCGTAGCGTACGGATTTATGAATATCGGTGCGTTCGGTGTCCTCTCGATGACGGAATACGGTGAGAATAAGAATCTGACATTCGATGAATTCAAAGGTCTCGCGACACGGAAACCGTTCGTTGCGGCATTGATGGCAATATTTATGTTCTCACTGTCGGGTATACCGCCGTTTGCAGGATTCTTCGGCAAATATTATATATTCCTGGCTGCTATTCAGGAAGGATATACCTGGCTTGCGATCGTGGGTGTTCTTGCAAGTGTCATCGGAGTGTACTATTATATCCGTGTAATAATCTATATGTATTTCTACGACGGAGACGTTACCCTTGAAGCCGAACCGTCATATATCGGTATGACTGCGCTGGTTCTTGCGGCATTTGCCGTTCTGCAGATGGGTATTTTCCCTTCAACTGTTTTACGATTAACAGTGGGATTGTTTTAAACTATGCAAAAAGTTGCTTCGGCAATGGAGATGCGGGGATGTGATGAAGAAGCGATCAGGGGTTATCAGATCCCCGGTATCGTGTTGATGGAGAATGCCGCACGGGGAACAGCGGACGTCATGCGGGGAATCATTCCCGGGCTTCATGATAAACATATACTTATCGTCTGCGGCAAAGGGAATAACGGCGGTGACGGATTCGCCCTTGCCCGGCACCTTCTTGAGCGTGGTAGCGCGGTTACCGTCGCCTCTCTCTCTCCGGTTTCTCATCTCAAAGGCGATGCCAGGATAAATGCCGATATTATACAGAAAATGACCCGGTCCGATTCCTCGGGCAGATTATCATATATTAAATCCATCACACGCGAACATCTTGAACAGCTACCTCATGCCGAGGTTATTGTCGATGCACTACTCGGCACGGGCTTCAAAGGTAAACTCCGACCAAAAATTGCGTCCATCGTAGCATGGATGAACGAACAACAGGCTATTCGTGTTGCTCTCGATATCCCGTCCGGGATCGATGCCGATACCGGTTTTTGCGAGAGTATAACCGTGCAGGCGGATTACACGTGTACAATGGGACTGGTAAAAACCGGTTTGTTGTTCTCGAAGGGTCGTGAGGTTTCAGGGAAAGTGTTCTGTATCGATATCCAGATACCCCCCGAGGTATACCGGCGCTCGAAAATTTCAAATTACCTTGTTCGTGAATCCGATGTTCGAAAGGTGATACCGAAACGATCACCCGATGCCCACAAATATCAGGTAGGTAAGGTTTTTATCCTCGCCGGCTCGATGGGTCTAACCGGTGCCGCAGCTCTTGCGTCGCAAAGTGCGCTGCGTTGCGGAGCGGGAGCGGTAGTGCTTGGCGTGCCGGAAAGTCTTAATCTTATGATGGAAAAGAAACTGACAGAAGTGATGACACTTCCTCTTCCGGACAACGGTGCGGGGGTAGTACACATCTCAGCTTTGGATTCGATCAGAAAACAATGCGAGTGGGCGGATATAATCGCAGCCGGACCCGGATTAGGTCGGTCGGAGGACGTAAAAAATATTATTATTCATATACTGAAAGATATCGAAAAACCCCTCATTCTTGATGCCGATGCGCTCAACGTCCTTGCCGGTAATGATTTTCTTTTTGAAAAACGGAAATCTCCGGTGATTATTACACCCCATACCGGCGAATTTTCTCGTCTCTCGGGTATCGACCTGAAAGAAATACAAATTGAACGTCTTCGTGTCGCCAGGCAATATGCACGAAAGAGCAAAGTGACGTTATTATTGAAAGGCGGGCCTTCAATTGTTGCATCAAAAGACCATAAGCTTTATATTAACAGTTCCGGAAATCCGGGTATGGCGACTGCAGGCGCCGGAGATGTTCTTACGGGAATTATTGCCGGGTTGTGGGCGCAAGGCTTATCGGACGAAGCTGCAGCATATTGCGGAGCGTATATCCATGGTGCGGCAGGAGATCTGGCAAGAGAAAAATACGGTGAACTTGCAATGGTTGCAGGTGACATTCAAGAAGCGTTGTTGAAGGTTTTTAAGGGGATATCAGATTGAGGGAAAAAAGTAAAGGGTTTTGGGTTTACGTAGGACCGGCGATATTTTATGGGATACTTATAATCATTGCGACCGGAACGCCGGGTGATCGTATACCGTCGATAGAAATTCCGGGACTGGACAAAGTGGTGCATTTTGGCATGCATTTTCTCTTTGCAATGCTTGTTCATCGTGCATTTCTGTATCACGCGAACGGGATAATACGAAAATCGAACACACTTTTATTAACGGTTCTATTCGTATCACTATTCGGAATTATCGTTGAGTGGTACCAGACTTTTATCCCGATGCGGAATCCGACTATCGGTGACGGAATTGCCAATATCTTAGGCGCGGTTGTGTATATGGTGCTCTATCTCGTCGGATTATCACGTTTTTGGCCCGAAAGCAGTATACGCGAATTACGGAACTAATGATAAGTGGCTGTGTTATAAATTACGTGGACATTATTTATAAAAAAGATTTGACAAAACTGACGAATATTGATATATTTCATAAAATAACTATGTAACTCCATTTGAAACGGGAGTTGGTGCCTATGACAAAATTAAAAAGAGGAAAAATTCCTGAGGAAGACCTGAGGCTCAAGTATCCAAAAGTGCTTGAAATCAGTCTGATTATCGCAATAGCAATATTTATTATAGCATTCAGATTTCTTCCGCAATGGGATGGGCCGCAGGGAATCGTCGCACAAGATCAGGAGCTTGTTGATCTCGAAGATATCGATATCACCAGACAGGAAGAGAGACCGCCTCCACCGCCGCGGCCGCCGATACCTATCGAGGCACCCGGTGATGATTTAATAGATGATCTCGATTTCTCGTGGAGCGAACTTGATATGTTTGAAGATGTTCCGCCTCCGCCGCCTCCAAAAGATGAGGAACCTGAAGAGCAATTTTTCCTGGCGGTTGAGGAGATGCCCGAAATCATCGGTGGCATAGAATCGATTCAGAGGCGTGTCCGTTACCCCGAGCTGGCAAAAAGAGCCGGTGTGGAAGGTACCGTATACATATTTGCCTTTGTTGATGCCAACGGGAATGTTGTACGAACCGAAATTGTAAACGATCCCGGTGCTGGCCTCGGTGATGCCGCCGCCAGTGCTGTTGCGGAAGCTAAATTCCGACCGGGACGGCAACGCGGTCAACCGGTACCGGTGCGGATTTCAATCCCGGTACATTTCCGGTTAGCACGATAAAAAAAAGTTTTTGAAGCCCCTTATCGAAAAATATAAGGGGCTTTTCTTATCAAATGGAAATAGAACTACTTCTCTTATTCATCCTTACATTATTTCTCAGTTCGTTATTTTCCGCGTCGGAAATAGCGTTTATAGTCGCTAATAAATTGAAAATTGAAGTTCGGGCGCGTAAAAAAGTGACAGGGGCACAAACCACTCTAACCTTTACCAAAAAACCCGAACGTTATTTTTCCACCTTGCTGGTGGGAAATAACATCGCAAATGTTGCATGTTCATCCATAGCAACGGCACTTTTCGGCTTGTATCTCGGATGGGGAGAGTTTACTATTCTTATAGTCGTTTCGTTATCCCTTCTTCTTGTCGGTGAAATAATACCTAAAACCGTTGCGCGTGATATAGCAGACTCTGTCGTTATCCTGTTTGCACTTTTTATACGAATAGTCAGGTTATTGCTTTATCCGCTTGTCTGGCTATCCGAAAAGGCATCGGCTTTGCTGCTTGCTTTCTTGCGGGTCGACACGAATGATGTCAAACATTTTTTTTCCCGCAGCGATATTAATCAACTTATCCGGGAAAGCAGTGAAAGCGGTGAAGTCGATACCGAAAACGGTACAATGCTTGTAAAAGCAATGTCCCTTGCCGATCAAAAAGTACATGAAGTTATGATACCGCGCACGGAGATTGTTGCCGTGGATCAATCATCGACGTTGCAGGAAGTCATTCGCGTATTCAGGAGATCCGGTTATTCCAGACTACCGGTTTATAAAGATACACTCGATCAAATTGTCGGTGTGGTGTATGCGCATGATCTGTTCCATCGGCCGAGGAGTTTAAAGAATATAATTCGGGAAGTTCTGTTCGTCCCGGAATCTAAAAATAGTGCCGACATGCTCCGTGAATTCAGGCAACGGGGTATTACGATAGCAATTGCGGTTGATGAATATGGGGGCACCGCAGGGCTGTTGACGACCGAGGACGTCATCGAAGAACTCGTCGGGGAAATTCATGACGAGTACGATGTCGAAGAGATTATTTGTGAAAAAGTAAATGAAACAACGTATACGTTAAGCGGTCGGGTTGAGATAGATTATATTCATGAAAAATACAATATTTACGTCCCGACGGGTGATTACGAGACTGTCGGTGGTTACGTCATGCATACGGCCGGGACCATCCCCACGGAAGGCGAGGTTGTGCGAACCGATCTCCATACAATAACCGTCTTAAAAGCAACGAAAAATAAAATTCAGCTTGTACGCCTTGAAATAAAGAATCAGGGGAGGGTTCCCGTTGACTAAGATACTGATCATTTCATTTCTCCTGTTTGTCTGTGGCTTCGAACCGTCTGCGGATACCGATATGCGGTACTTCCAGCCCCTTGTCTCTTCGGAAACCGCGGATGTTGTAGTGAACTTTACCGGCGACTGTGTTTTTACGAATCACTTCGAAAGACATATCGGCGATGATATAGCGAGTGTCTTCAGAGATATTCCCTGGTTCCGTCAGGCGGATATTAACATGATAAATCTTGAACACCCGGTAACGACCTTTACCGAAGAGGAAGAGAAAGAATTTACATTCAAAATGGACCCCGGGTATCTTGAGCTGCTTCAGACGGAAAATATCAATATTGTCAATGCAGCCAATAATCATATCTACGATTATGGGATTCGCGGTATCGATGATACGATGCATTATCTCGATTCGATTCATGTCGCTTATGTGGGTATCGGAAAATCCTTGCAAGAGGCGAGGGAACCTGTTATATTTACCATCAAAGGAAAGCGGCTTGGTTTCTTAGGCTATTTTGGCGGAGCGGGACAGTTTGCAGCTACCGATACGACATCCGGAATTGCACCGCGATATCCGACATATATACTGAGTGATATTCGTAAACTCAAACCTGATGTGGATTTTGTAATTGTGTCTTTCCATTGGGGTGTTGAAAACGAGCGTTACCCTGAGGAATGGCAGGTAGGTTTAGGTAGAGCATGTATTGACGCGGGGGCGGATTTGATCGTAGGGCACCATCCCCACATATTACAGGGTATTGAACGATACAAGGACGGGGTGATTGCCTACTCGCTCGGTAATTTTATTTTTGGCGGACATCATCGACCGGTTCATGATACAATCGTTTTACAAGTCTTGTTCGGGGAGCATATAAGCATACGTCCGATACCGGTTCGCATACAAAGATGGCGGGCACTTCCGCTAAGCGGAGCCGCTGCGGCCGCAGTCCTTGATACGTTGCATGTGTATTCACACGATAATCAACAATGCTTCTTTGAAGAATATCGATTGCATGGGGAAAAGCACCAGACAAAATAAATCTACAGAAAATCTCGACACGATACCGATAGCCGTTATTCATTGCACAAGCCGTACCGTGCATTATGCGAACAAAACGGCAATCGACTATTTCGGTAAAAAGCGTTCTTTTCCGCTATCTCTCGGCGATTATTTGGGAAACGATGCAGCACGGCGAATACGCCGGTTGCTACGGTCAAAAAATAAACACGACGATGTCGTCGGTATCCGGGAGAAGGTATTCAACGTCAGGACCGGAAACATATTGCAGAAACCGAACCGCCATGAGCTGTATCTCACCGATATCACCGGGATGCATCGGAAGTTCGTGGATGAGAAAGAAGAGTTTAAAGTATTTCAGAATATTGTCGATAGCTCGGAAGACGGTATTAGTCTGGTGGATAAAGACCGTCTATTATTCGTCAACAAAAAATTTCTCGACTTATTCGGATATACCTCACCAAAACAACTGATCGGAAAACCCCTCACAATCCTTGTGGCTCCGGAGGATCAGGAGCGCGTTTTATCGACAAGCAGTGCCCGGCAGCTTGGAAGCGACGTGCCGGTGCTGTATGAATTTAAAGGGAAGAAACGAAACGGTGAATTTATTGAAATAGAAGTAGCGGCTTCAAGGATCGAATATGAAGGCCGCACCGTCAATCTGGGCTTCCATAGGGATGTAACGGAGCGTAATTATCTTGAAAAGCAGCTGGTCGAATCGGAAGAATTCCGAAAAAATATTTTTTCGAGTCTTGAACAGGGAATCGTTGTTTTCGATGAAAAACTGATGTGTCTCGAGTGCAATAGTCAAACCCGGTTTTTCACAAACATTATGCGCCCGGAAGCAATTGGGATGCATGCGAAACAGATTTTTTCTGAATTCAAGAGTCAGAGGATATTTGAAAAGTTTGAAAACGTCCTCAGGGGTACCAAAGTTTCGTTCGGATATTTACCGTATGTACATCCGCTCACGAACCAAATCCGATATGCCTGGTTGAATCTCTCGCCGCTCCTCGGTATCGATGGCACCGTCCGTGGAATTGTCGGTGTGCTCTCGGATTTAACACACCAGAAATTCATGCAGGATGAAATCAAAGAATCCGAGGAGCTATTCCGGAATGTGCTCGAAGCGATGGGGGATGCACTTGTGCTCACCGACTTGCAGGGCAAAGTGTTTCGTGTGAACAAGGAGTTTGAGCGAATAACCGGTTTCACTGAACAAGAAGCGGTCGGTCAAACAATTCCCTATTCCTGGTTTTATGAAACGGATACTCCGCGATTCGTTATATGGATAGCTAAACTTCGGGAAAAAAACTACCTGCATGATTTTGATATTCAATGGAAAAGCAAATCAGGTACTATTATTCCCGTAAGCTTGAATACGACTCTCCTTAGAAATAAAGATGGTGATCCGGTAGCGATGTTAAATATCGCGCGCGACATCACGGATCGAAAGAAACTCGAAACAGAATTACAGGACCGGACCAAACAAATCGAACTCATCAACCGTATCATCAGTAAAGCAAATGAGACCATCGAGATCAATGATCTGTTGAATACTCTTGATAGTGAACTGCGGCAATTAATGCAATTCGATCTGTTCGGGATAGTATTATTGCGGGGAATGGATTCGGTAGAGGAGGTCGCTTTTACACTCGATGCGGAAACGAAAAAGAGCAGACGGAAGGAACAGGTAAGCGCAGCGACATCGCTGGGTATCAACATACGAAGCTGGGGGAAAGCATTCTATTCGAACGATCTTACCAGTCAACGAATCGATCTTCAGGATATACCTCTGGTACGGGCCGGCTATAAGTCGCTCGTGACGGTGCCAATCTATACAAAAGGTACGTTCCTCGGGGTTTTATATCTTGCGATAAGAAAAAAGAACGGGTTTCTCGGTAATGAAATCAAACTCCTGCAACCGATATGCGAGCAAATCGGTTTGATTGTCGATAAGTTAAATCTTTTCACCAGAGTCCGCGACGATGCACAGTATATTAACAATCTCCTTCATTCGATAGACGATATCGTGTTTACGGTCGATCGTGAGCTGACGGTAACGAAGACGAATACACCGATGAAGGAATTTCCGTTTGTTGATCTTCGTAAAATGAGAGGGAAGGCACAATCTCTTACAGGAAAACCGTTATACGAAGTACTCACAAATGCCCCGTACAGGATGGGTATCGAACAGGTAATAGATGCCCTGTTCTCGGGCAATATTCCCATTCATACAACCGAGTTTTCACATACTGCAAACGGTGTCCGTAAACATTATCAGCTACGTATTAACCCGATGAAATTCGAGGGGAAGATCGTCGGTCTGGTCTTCACACACACTGATATCTCCGCACTGAAAAATACCGAAGCCGAGTTAAAACGCCGTAATCGCGATCTTATTGAATTGCATGAAATATCGGCGATCATGACAAAGTCGGTCAGTCTCAGTGAAGTCTATAGCATAACACTTGAAAAAATATTGAAGATGTTCGATGCATCTTTGGTGACGGTGTATCTGGTCAAAGATGATAAAATAAAATTATCCGGATATGCCGGGAATCTCACCAAAAAAGAAAAACGCGATATTCGGGAAATCGATCTTGTGCACAGCGTCGTGGGACAGGTGTTTCGTTCCGGAGAACCGGTTGTGATCACCGGGAATTTATCCGAAAATCCGGCCGTATCGAAACAATGGCACACGATTATTCAAAGGTTGCGGCTTCAGTCAACAATTGCTATCCCGCTTATTCTGCAAAAGAAAGTGCTCGGTGCGTTGAATATTGATTTTAATCACCCACGCTCGATGTCCAGGCAGGAGATGCAACTGTTACTCTTGATCAGTAATCAGCTCGGGGCGGCAATTGAGAACGTTCGTCTGTATGAAAATATACGCGAACGAATGAATGATCTGTCTTTACTCGCTTCACTCGGTACTATCTATGCCTCGTCACTCGATATTCATGAGATAGCAGATAACGTGCTCGAACGCATAAAAGATCTCCGCCAACCCGATGTGCTCAGCATCTCGTTGCTTGACACGCCCGAAAGCGGCGTAGAAACCTTACGATTGGTCGCCGCGAGGGGAATCCCGGGTGAGAAGATCTCTCATACCTATGGCGATGTCCATCCGTATCTCCAAAAAGTTATGAAGGGTAATGATTACCTGGTAATAGAAGATATCCAGAAGGAGTATCCACAAATCTTCAATCTGTTACTAAGAAAAGATCAGCGATCTGTCGGATATTTTCTGTTACAATCGGAAGGAAAGCTCCTCGGCCTGTTAAGCGTCGGGTTTGTACACTATAATAAATTTCTCCCCGAAGACGTTGCACTATACAGGAATATTGCAACACAGGTTACTATGGCAATGCAGAATGCGCAATTGTACCGAAAAATACAGGAGTCGGAAGAGAAATACCGGCTGCTTGTGGAAACAGCGCAGGATATGGTAATATCGCTGGACCTCGAAGGCGCATTCACCTATGTAAGCCCGAGCGCAAAATATATCACCGGATACGAACCGGAGGAGATTCAGAAACAACGATTTAATCAACGTATGATTCATCCGGGGGATTATCGCTATATTGATAAGTTGATGCGGCTTGCATCGGAACAGCGAATGTCGCAGGATTCGATACGCGCGCTCGAGTTCAGGATCAGAACACGAAAAGGTGGATATAGATGGGTGTCGACATCATGGACACTTGTCCATGATCCACACGGTCAGGTGACCGGAGTGCAATGTATATTACGGGATGTGCATGAGCGTGTTCTCATCGAAGAGGAAGTCTCTCAGCAATTACAACGGTTTCGTGTTTTATACGAACTCGCACACGAACTTGCGGCGACTCTCGATCGTACGGATATTCTCAATGCGGTGTTAAAAAGCATCGCACAAGTACTCCCCTACAAAAACTTTTTACTCTATCTGTATGATGAAGGAAAATCACACGTTCTGGAAAGAATAATGAACATTACACAGGGGAACGAAGAATACGGTCCCCTGAATACTGAGCTGGTATCGATCTATGACGATGCGTATCAACTGGAAAGACACGTGATCAAAGAACACCGCTTATGCGATCATCCCGGGGATTGGACCAGGCCGCACAAAATCGTTGCCCCGATGATAATCAAAGAAAAAGTACTGGGATTGATCGTGATAGAAATCGACTACACCGATTCATACAGTGAAATCCATAAAAATCTTTTACAAACCATTACGCACCAGGCAGGTATTGCGATCGAAAAGGCATCGCTTTATAAAGAGACGGTCGAGAAATCGGAGGAGATCGAGAAAAGGAACCGGGAACTCGATGATTTTACCTATGTTGTCTCGCACGACCTGAAAGAACCGCTTATAAGTATCGAAGGGTATAGCAAAATTCTACTTGCCGATTACAGGGAAAAATTCCATCAGGACGGTCAGGAACTGCTGACCTCGATTACCCAATCGTGTACCAGGATGAAAAATCTGATCAATGAGCTGCTTACTCTCTCGCGTGTCGGGCGGCTCACCGAGAGTATGACGCCCGTGTCAATTGACAGTGTCGTGAAGGAAATTCTTGATGATCTGGAGTACATCATTCATACACGTGAAGTTACGATTGAGACAGCTCCTCATTTACCGAATGTTCTCGGTAATAGAGTGCATCTTGTTGTACTTTTCCGTAACTTGTTGGTTAACGGTATAAAATTCAATACCTCAAATCGGCCGGTAATACGTATTGACTGGAGAGAAGTCGGTTCAATGTATGAATTTAGTTTCACTGACAATGGTATCGGCATTGAAGAGAATTCATTCGGTAAAATTTTCACTATTTTTCAAAGATTAAAATCGGAAATACGATATGAAGGGACGGGAGCCGGACTGACCATTGTAAAAAAAATTGTTGAAACCCACGGTGGAAAGATCTGGCTGACATCAACGGTAGGGAAGGGGTCAACGTTCTATTTCACTCTGCCAAAATCCTCAACACAATAAAGTGTACATATTTGAGACGAGATCTTCATATATTACTCATTGACGATAACCCCGATCATATCAAGATTTTTATCTGGGCACTTGAGCAATCGGAAATAAGAAATAAGGTTACGGTTATTGAAGACGGAAAAAAAGCACTGGACATCTTGGAATCACTCGATAGTCCGGCTTGCATATTACCGAGGAAACCGGATATCATTTTTCTTGATATGAATCTTCCGCCAATGAACGGATTGGACCTTCTGCGTCACATAAAGACCGACCCCGCTCTTTCTCTTATTCCGGTTATCATTATCAGCAGCTCTGACAGGATTGAAGACGTAAAAAAAGCATATGCATTAGGTGCAAATACATATATTAGTAAATCAAAAATATTCGACGAGGTTGCGCTGGCAGTAAATACTATTTGCCATTACTGGGTAGACGTCGCTCAACTTTCGACTCGGCAATGAAAAGGAATCAATGGAAAAGCGTGAAGTAAATGTTTTAATTATCGAAGATAATGAGAATTTTGCCCGTCTGGTACAGATATATCTACGCCGTTATGCCGACGTAAAATTTAATATCATCTGGAAAGAAGACGGTGAACTGGGTTTGCACGAACTCAGGGAGAACCCCGATATCGATATCATTCTGATGGATTATTTTTTACCCGGACAGAACGGACTCGAAACGACGCTGCAAATAAGGGAGAACGGTATACAGGTACCGATTATATTTTTAACCGTCAACAAAGATTTTAACCTTGCACTTGAGGTGATGAAGGCAGGGGTGTCTGATTACATCGTAAAAGAAGAAATATCGACACCGGTTTTCCCGAAAATTCTACTCGGAGTTATCGAGAAAAAAGAACTGAAGGAAAGGTATGAGGCACTGGAAATTAGCCGTCACCGACTGGAAGTATTGCAGGAACTTGCAACCGAGGTTACAACGGATCTGGAGCCGGTGTTACTTGGCATGAGAACAATATCGAATGAGCTCCTGGACAAATATAAAAGTGAGAAAACGGTAAATTACCTGAATATTATTCATGATAGTGTGGGACGTATTCAGTCAAAAATCGGTAAGTTGAAAGAAATCAAAGATGATAAAACCGTTACCTACGTGAAAGACCTGAAAATGATCGATCTATCATGAAAAGCGTATTCAACAGACAACCGAATTTATCATTTCGTATGACCAAACCCCTATGAGCACCCGCATTACAGTTGCACAGATCGATGTACGCGTCGGTAATATCGATTATAACCTGAAACGTCACGTCGAATGCGCTGAAGAAGCACTCTCGAAGCAATCACGGATAATACTATTCCCCGAATTAAGTCTGACCGGTTATTCTATCCGGGATCTTGTCCACGACGTCGCTCATCACTCATACTGCAAACATCCTGCATACCTGAAATTACTTGAGATCAGTCACGATATCCATATTATTGCGGGTGGCGTGGAGGAGGCTCAAAACTTCGGACTTCATAATGCCGTATTCTATTTTGCCGACGGAGAAATGCGTATCGTTCATCGAAAAATTTATCTCCCTACCTATGGTATGTTCGAAGAAGGCAGGTATTTTTTACCGGGTCGCTCGGTTCGCTCATTTGAGACCGGGTCCGGAAGATGGGGAGCTTTGATATGCGAAGATCTCTGGCATATTTCGCTACCATATCTGCTTGCTCAGGATGGCGCCGATGTCATCGTTGGATTATCTGCCAGCCCGACTCGTCTCGGCGGTGATACGAACCAGGAACCGGCAGTGGCCGGAGTGAACATGGAACATCATAAAACATTTGCCAGGCTCTTATCCTGCTATGTCGTATTTTGTAATCGTGTTGGATTTGAAGATGGCATAAGCTTCTGGGGTGGTTCGACGATCGTTGCACCCACAGGTACTATAGTTGAACAAGCCCCGTTTTTTGAAGAGGCGATAATACATGCCGATATTTCGAAAAATGATATCAAACGTGCAAGACGCGATTCCCGCCATGCGCTTGATGAGCGCCCTGAATTTGTGTTGAAAGAATTGGAGAGAACGTCCCGCGCATAAATTTTGTTGAAAAGATGCACAAAATTTAATATTTTATATAGTTTATAAGTATTTTCATCCGTTATATAAATCGATATTATGCAGGAGGATTAAGAAAAGATATGAACGGAGTAAAAACTGCATTTTTACTTACATTAATAATGGTATTGTTCCTGCTTGTAGGACAGGCGGTAGGCGGACAAAGTGGTCTCATCATAGCTTTTATATTTGCACTTGCTTTGAATTTCTTTAGTTACTGGTATTCGGACAAAATCGTGTTAAGAATGTATAAGGCAAAGGAGGTAACCAGATCGCAGGCTCCCAAATTGTTCGGTATGGTGGAAAAACTGGTTAAGAACAGCGGGATGCCGATGCCGAAGGTATATATCATCCCGTCAAGCACGCCGAATGCATTTGCAACGGGACGTAATCCGTCGAATGCAGTCGTGGCAGTGACGGAAGGAATTGTACGGTTGTTACGTGACGAGGAGCTGGAGGGGGTTCTCGCTCATGAACTTGCACACATCAGGAATCGCGATATTTTATTGAGTACTATGGTTGCGACAATAGTCGGTGCTATTACCTACCTTGCTTTTTTCGGAAGATTCGCATTTTTCTTCCTGGGAAGGGGCGGTGACCGTGATGCGGGAGCGGCAGTCGGTCAAATATTAATGATTATAATTGCGCCCATCGCTGCAGCAATCATACAGATGGCAATATCCCGTGCGCGTGAATATATGGCTGATGCAGGCGGCGCGGAAATTTGTGGCAACCCACACGCGCTCGCCGGTGCCTTAAAAAAACTTGAAATGGGGGTTGCCCGGGCGCCAATGCAGGATGCAAATCCGTCAACATCACATATGTTTATCGTTCATCCGTTCCGGGGCGGTGGGATCACAAAATTGTTCTCTACCCACCCACCCATTCCGGAACGCATAAAACGGCTTGAAGCGCTTGCCCGAAAAGGAGCGTAAGCCGGGAAAGAGTGACGTGTGATTAATCGCAGGTTGATCTTACTATATGCTGTACTGATGCTTTTCTGTCAGGTGTGTTATCTTGAAATATTGCTTGGTCGGAGTGATTTAAAGCCTAATACGGAAATGCTCCATCAGGTGCTTCAAAAAAGTATGGAGCAAGTGATACACTACCTGCCCAAAGATACCCCTGTTGCGGTATCCGTGCATTTCCCGGGATATGAATGGTTCATGTATCATCGGTTTGTTGAAATCCTTGCCGATTCGGGCTACTCGGTTTCTCAAAATGTAAACGATCCGGCCGGGAGATCAACCTTGCTTGAAGTGGGAGTCGAGGAATTCGGAGTCGATTATATGCCGGTGAAAAGGGGGTCAATATTCCGGGCGAGAAGGATTTTGAGGCATGCAAAAGGTACTTTTTCGTTTCGAATTACGGACGGAAGTACCGAGCAGATCATACGTGCAACTGAGCAGGTATCAGATACTATACCATACAATAAGCGGGAGCAGGTTGAAAACCGGGTATTACCATTTACTCTGGGAGATGTGCCCGAAGGATCGATAACCGAGCGCTATCTCGGTCCGGCAGTTATTATCACAGCTACGGGTATCGTTGTATATTTATTTTTCTCGATCCGTAGTTAATTCGATATGTTGTATAAATGAAAACAGGATGTATATGAAGCAAAGGTTTGTTTTGACGGTAGCCACGGCGATACTATTATCGTTGATTATCTCTATGCTGACGGGATGCAGCAGACAACAGGTTGTCCTCGATCTGAGTGCGGAAGAACGGTTCCAGCGTGGTATGCGGTTCTATGAAGAAAATAGTTTTACCAGAGCTATCGATGAATTCCGGATTTTAACACGCCAGTTCTCGGGAAGCGAGTTTGCCGACGATGCGCAATATCATATGGCTATGTCATATTTCAATCTGGGAGAGTTTATACTCGCAGCGAATGAATTTGAAACATTGGTCAATACCATGAGTGCCAGTCCGCTCCTACCTGATGCGCAATTCAAGCTGGCCTTATCATATTTCAATTTATCCCCGCGTCACGATCTTGACCAGCAATATACTTTCAATGCTATTGACGAATTGCAAACATTTATCGACTTTTTCCCGACACACGAGCGCGTACCGGAAGCCGAACAGAAGATCCGTGAACTGAACAAGAAGTTAGCCAAAAAGCAATACGAAAATGCAAGAACGTATATGCGTATGAGGTACTATCGCGCCGCAACACGATATTTTGAACTGGTCATGGAACGGTACCACGATACACAATACGCAGAACATGCATATATCGGGAAAGTTGAGGCATTAATAGAACGGGAACAATTCGAAGAAGCACGGCAAACTCTTCAGCGCTTTCTGCAACAATTCCCGAACAGCAATCAACGAGATCGGGTAAGAACACTGGAACGACGCATTGCATCTTCTTTAAGCGGGCAGGAAAATAATGACGATAACGAAGCCGCTGCCGGTCGTAGCGAAGGCGACATTTTCATTCATCGGGATGAAGCATGACGGAAGATAAGCGTACCCCGGGATATTCTCAGGTTGAAATGACTGAGCTGGTTTTACCGAACGATACCAATACGCTCGGTAATATGCTCGGCGGAAGACTTATGCACCTTATTGATATTGCAGCTGCGATTGCCGGAGCCCGACACGCGAACCGGGTTGCAGTCACCGCATCGGTCGATGAACTCAATTTCCTTCA
>SL_3KL_010_SEDDRAFT_10002109_pt1 | contig 18209 bp, 10 predicted proteins | sample SodLakKL_010_SED_2_FD_10381 | JGI IMG/M metagenome (IMG submission 10381) | reverse complement strand
AAGCCGTTACATAGAAGGTGCGCGGGAATACGATATCCGGGTTCTCTATGACCGGGATCAGGTGCGAAGTATACGGGATCTCGATCAAATTGTTCTCTATCCGCCCGGAAGGGCGTCAGTACCACTGCGAAATGTTGCGCAGGTTGTCGAAGGTGTCGGACCGGTCAGTATCGACAGACACAATCAGCGACGAATGGTCTCCGTATCCGGAAATGTTTCCGGTACCGATCGTTCGGTGGCGGAGGTAACAGCCGATGCGCGTGTAGCACTTGCAGGCATTATAATGCCGGAAGGATACCGCACGACATTCAGCGGTCAGGAAGAAGCACGGAGAGAAAGTAATCAGCAACTATTTATGATGATTTTGCTTGCTGTTTTTCTCGTGTATGTCGTGATGGTCATATTATACGAATCCTTGTTGAATCCTTTTGTTATTATGCTCACGATCCCGTTTGCTCTCGTGGGTGTGGTGGCGGCACTCTACATAACGAGTATCCCTCTTGCCGCGACAGCTCTGCTCGGAATCATATTGCTCGCAGGAATCGTGGTGAACAACTCGATCGTACTTGTCGAGTTCATTGAAATGATGCGGCGCGATCACGGAATGACCATCGTCGAAGCCGTCAGGGAAGCAGGACCGCTGCGGTTGCGTCCGATTATGATGACCACGATTACCACGGTTGTCGGAATGTCGCCGCTTGCACTCGGTATCGGTGAGGGATCCGAAACGCTGCAGCCGCTCGCCGTTGCCGTGATCGGCGGTTTAATATTCGCAATGTTTCTGACTCTGTTTGTGATACCGAATATGTATCTCGTTATTCATAGTACCAAAGAACGTATCGGAGAATTTCTCGAATCGAAGGGAATACGGAAAATCGGGAAAGACGATGAGAAGGTGAAAGACCCTTCATACGCTCGCGAGACGACGACGTAATGTGCGAACGTACTACGCTGGCAGGGAGTGTATCGTGTCTGTGGAAGGACGACCGGGTGTCAATAACATCATAATGACTTGTAAATAAAGTGAGCCGATTGTTTCCCTAATATCGAAAGTGTTTTATCGGTTCACCTTTTTCCCCCAACTCGGTCATTGCTTCGATACCGATTTGTAGATGCAAGTCGACAAACCTCTCGGTTACCAGTTTATCCGATTCCTCTGTTTTTACACCCTCGGGAACCATCGGAATATCCGAGACAAGCAGTAACGCGCCGCGTGGAATTTCGTTCACCAGACCGACGATGAAAATCGTTGCCGTCTCCATATCGATGCCGATCGTTGCTAACTGCTTTAAGTATTGTTTGAACTTGACGTCCCATTCCCAGACGCGGCGGTTTGTTGTGTAGACGACACCGGTACGATATTCCTGACCGTGGGCTATAATTTTTTCCGATACGAATTTATGGAGTTTAAACGATGGCAAGGCGGGAACTTCCTTCGGCATATAATCGTCGCTTGTCCCTTCACCGCGTATTGCGGCAATAGGAAGGATGAAATGGCCGATCTCCGTCGATTTTTTCAATCCGCCGCATTTTCCGAGGAACAGCACACCTTTGGGTGCCCGGGCCATGAGTAGGTCCATAAGGGTCGCTGCATTTGCCGAACCCATCCCGAAATTTATCATGGTTAATCCGGCGGAATTCGTCGATGTCTGCATCGGTCTGCCTTCACCCAGAATATTGCAGCCGAACGTTCCGGCAAATTTTTCCAGATAATTTTGAAAATTGGTTAAAAGGAAATAATCACCCATCGAATCGATCGGGGTGCCGGTGTAGCGGGGAAGCCAGTTTCGCGCGATGTCTAATTTGGTTTTCATAAGAATTTTATTTATGAATAATTTATGTAGAATACAGTATCGTAAAATACTGTGTATTAATCAACCATCGTTGATTATCAATCATTAAATAATTATCATATCAGGAAATGCATCTCAACAACAACAGAAAAAAATATAATGAATAAAGATAAATTGGAACAACTGCGTAAACTCAAAGAGGAAGCGAAACTTGGCGGAGGCGAAAAACGAATTCAGGCACAGCACGGAAAAGGAAAACTGACCGCGCGTGAACGGTTGGATATACTGCTCGATGAAGGAAGTTTCGAAGAGATCGATATGCTTGTCCGTCATCGTTCTCATGATTTCGGACTTGAGAAACAGCGCTATCTCGGTGATGGTGTGGTGACCGGTTACGGAACAATCGAAGGCAGACAGGTATTTGTTTTCAGTCAGGATTTTACCGTATTCGGCGGCTCTCTGTCCGAAGCTCACGCTGAGAAGATTTGTAAGATAATGGATATGGCAATGAAAGTCGGTGCGCCGGTTATCGGCCTGAATGATTCCGGCGGAGCACGTATTCAGGAAGGTGTCGTGAGTCTCGGCGGCTATGCGGACATCTTCCTTCGGAATACACTTGCCTCCGGGGTCATACCGCAGATCTCTGCAGTGATGGGGCCGTGTGCCGGGGGAGCGGTGTATTCACCCGCAATAACGGATTTTATTCTCATGGTAAAAAATAGCAGTCATATGTTCGTAACCGGACCCAACGTTGTCAAAACGGTAACTCACGAGAATGTTACGTTCGAGGATCTTGGTGGGGCATTAACCCATGCAACAAAAAGCGGAGTGGCTCATTTCGCGTGTGAAAACGAGATAGAGTGCTTGCAGTCAGTGAGAAAGCTGGTGAGTTATATCCCGTTAAATAACCTTGAGGATCCGCCGTACGTCGATACCGGTGATGATCCAAACAGGAGAGAAGACAAACTGCAGACTATTATTCCCGACAATCCGAATAAACCGTATGATATGAAAGATGTCATCACGGGAGTTCTCGATAATAAAGAATTTTTCGAAGTTCATGAACTTTACGCGCCGAATATCGTTGTGGGGTTCGGCCGGTTAGGCGGACGTTCCGTCGGAATCGTTGCGAACCAGCCGGCTGTGCTAGCGGGTGTACTCGATATAGATTCATCCATCAAGGGTGCAAGATTTGTTAGATTTTGTGATGCATTCAACATACCGCTTGTTGTCTTCGAGGATGTGCCCGGGTTCTTACCGGGTACCGATCAGGAGTGGCGTGGTATTATCAANCACGGGGCGAAATTGCTGTATGCTTTCTGTGAGGCAACTGTTCCGAAGTTGACCGTGATTACACGGAAAGCTTACGGAGGAGCATATGACGTCATGAATTCAAAACACGTGCGCGGGGATATAAATTATGCCTGGCCTTCTGCGGAAATTGCAGTTATGGGACCGAAGGGAGCTGTGGAAATTATTTTTAAAAAACAAATTGAACAGGCGGAAGATAAAGGGAAAGCACTGGAACAAAAGGTGGAGGAGTTTCGTCAAAAGTTTGCAAACCCGTTTATTGCCGCAGAGAGAGGGTATATCGATGATGTTATTGAACCGGCGGAAACACGGGTGCGATTGATACGTGCTCTGAAAATGCTCGATTCGAAAGTAGATCGAAATCCCAAAAAGAAACACGGGAACATTCCGCTGTAAATCGGCCGTTAAAACTCGAAATGTAATTTTTTTAAAATTTTCGACGAGTTTACGGCCAATGAGCTTGAATATAAGACAAATCAGTTTTATATTCATACTTAATGTTATCATTTATGCGGGCTAGTTTATTTGTAATAATTACAGGTTAATAGGGGTAAAAATAACTTACCAGAGTGGTGTTGTTAATATCCGGTCATAATTTTCAGTGAATTAATACATATATACTCTGGCATCATATTTGTTCTAAATTAACCAAAATCGATAATTCACAATGTAAACATTAATTCCATAATTAATAAAAGTAGATAATATTCACCAAAATACGCACGAGGATTGTAGATGAATCGGTTGCTATTCCACCCGTTCCTTGCCGGAATATTGTTGTTCGCAGGCTGCTCTTTTTTTTCCTCTACACAAAGTGAAAAAACCACACCGGAAGTAACCAGTGAAGAGACGGAAATCAGTCAGGAGTTATCCGACACATTATATCAGGAAGATGAAGTACTTCTTGAAGACATGCTGAAGACAGTTCAGCTGATATACATCGAGGCACAACATGCCATGACCGAAGGTGATACGCTCACAGCGCAATCGTTGTTCGAGGAAGCGATTGAGCTGCTCAATGAGATCAGCTATCATCTCGATGCCGAAGAAAAAGAAGATTTTATTGAATTATCGAAACGAATAATCGAAGACTACGAACGTTATATCGCAATCATCGATGAACTAGGTCCGGAGAGCTCCATCTTTGCATTGCGGGAAAAACTTTCTATTGAAGTCGATCTGATCGAAACAGATGACATCATCATTGATGAAACCGAGATAACCACAACCATACCTCTTGAGGTCAACGAACATGTGGAACGTAACCTTGCTTTTTTTCAGAAAGGAAGAGGACGGGAACATTTTGAACGATGGCTTTATCGTAAAGGAAAGTATTTCCCCATCATGGCCCCGATACTTGAAGAAGAAGGAGTTCCGGCAGAATTGATATATCTGACAATGATGGAAAGTGGGTTAAATCCTCAAGCCCGCTCGTGGGCAGGAGCTGTCGGTATCTGGCAGTTTATGAGAGGTACCGGACGAATGTACGGATTGAATGTGGATTGGTGGTATGACGAGCGTCGCGATGTGGAAAAGGCAACCCGCGCCGCCGCACGTCATATGAGGGACTTATATGAACAATTCGGTGACTGGTATCTCGCTCTTGGTGCTTATAATGCGGGTGCGGGAAGAATCAATCGGGGAATTGCCCGGAGCGGTTCAAGAGATTTTTGGGTTATGCGGCCGCATCTGCCGAGAGAAACCCGAAACTACATACCGCAGTATATCGCTGTAACACTTATGGCGATGAATCCCGAAAAATATGGATTTGCCGGTATCGAGCCGGCAGAGACCATCCCATTTGAATTTGTATCCATCGATGGAAGTGTTAGTCTGAGTGTTTTAGCCGAATGTGCGGGTACAACATATGACGTTATGGCCGAACTGAATCCCGAGTTACTGCAGGGATTTACACCTCCCGGAACAGTCGGCTACCGAGTGCGGATCCCAGAAGGAAAGACGGAGGAATTTAAGAGACGTTTTGCTGAAGTCCCCGAGGAAGAGAGGCGGGATTGGATTGTACATCGGGTTCGCAGCGGCGAAACCCTCGGACAAATTGCAGGACGCTATGGTGTTCCGCTCGGTCTGGTGCAACAAACAAATAACATTCGCAATGCGCACCGCATTTCAATCGGACAAACCATTATGATACCCGTATCGCGTGAAGCATACCAGCGATACCAGCAACAGACTGCCCAGGCGCAGCGAACGCGGACCACACAACAGCCACGGCGAACAGCGCAACCTCCGAGAGCAACGTCGATTTCCACGGAGGGAAGAGAAAGAGTTGCATATACCGTACGACGCGGCGATACGATCGGACACATTGGAGAGTGGTTTAACGTAACAGCCGCAGCAATCAGAAGTTGGAACTCGATATCTTACGGAACACATATACACCCGGGGCAAACATTGAACATCTGGGTCCCGAGAGAACGACACGAATATTATACACAAGTTGCATCGCTGCCCTTTGATGAAAAACAACAGATAACCCGGGGCGTTGCCGTGCTCGTCGATGGCGGTGTTCAGTCGGTAAGTGATGAGACACGCGATAACGAGTACTGGACACAGCATGTCGTCCGCAGAGGTGAAACGATCGGGGGACTAGCGAACCGTTACGGTGTCTCCGTGCAGGATATACGCAACTGGAATCGGGTTCAGGGTAACACTATTTATGTCGGACAGGTGATTGAAATCTACAGAGTGCCCGATCACCGAACGATGGCGAGAACCGAGACCGTCGGAGCGCCTAGCATAATAGGCCCGGTGCCGGCGAACCGCTCCGATGAAATGACAATCCATGTCGTGCGATCGGGAGAGACATTATCACAGATCGCCGGTAGATATCGTGTAACGGTACGGGATCTTCGGGAGTGGAATAATCTGTCGGGTAATACAATTCGTCCGGGTCAGGAGCTGAAAATACAAACAGTGGTGGGAGAGGCAAGCAGGGCAATTGCATCTGCGATTACCGGTTCGAGAACGCACGTAGTTCAGCGCGGCGATACGTTATGGGATATAGCCCGGCAATATAATGTATCGGTTGACGAAATACGGCGGTGGAATAATCTTGGGTCGACGATCCGACCGGGTGATGAAATAATGATTTACAGATAATAAATAAATCAAATCATAGTTTTTTAACGGCTTACAGCTTCCTGTAAGCCGTTTTTTTTTGTTGTATTATTAAGATTCTCTCCGCCTTTTCATGTTGATTTTACAAACGAAAAATTGTATAATATAAAATATAAATGTTACAAGCTTTTTCGAGAAACATACCGTTGATATGCTTGTCGCAGCAAATCCCTTCCATCTGGAGATTAGAGAGGAGATTTATGAGGTTGTTTAAACTCTCGGCATTTTTAATAATTTTCCTATTTGGCATTCTTCCTTCGCTAGAATCGGGTGAACAGGATCTGAGGGATCTTCGTAAGTCTTTTGATGACGATGAATCCAAATACACAAATATCGGTAATATCGGGATAACAGTCAGTAATTTCGGTACGATCGGTCACGGGTGGCGGTACTGGCCGCAGCAACCGTCGGTCGAATACCCTCTTGGTTCGGGTATTGAACATATGTTTATAGGTGGATTGTGGGTAGGAGGTATCCGGGATAACAGAACCGTTGTGACGACAGGTGCCGTCGATATTCCCTCGGTTCGCGATGTCGCAGCCGGATTTGAATTTACGAATGCCCCCGGTTCGCGAGTTATCGAGCGCTCATCTCTTGCCGATTCGCCCTTTTACCATCCTGATGCAATCAGTCACCAGGATTTTTATGCCGACTATACCGATTCGAATACCACAATTCCGGGGACAACAACCAGAATCCCGGATCACGATCACCCCCTGCATATTAGTGTGCGACAGGAGAGTTATGTCTGGAATTACCCGTTTGCCGATTCCTTTGTCATTATAAATTTTATGATACGCAATACGGGGAATCTCCCGATCGAAGAAATGTATATCGGGCACTGGAGTGATATGGTGGTGCGGAATACCAATATTACACCGCCCCGCGGTTCGGCATTTTACCAGTGGGTTGCTCAAGGATGGGACGAGGAAGAAAGAATAGCGTATGCATTTGACTGGGGTGGCGACCCCGGTTTCACCGATAGTTATATAGCCGTTAAAGTACTCGGTATAGAACGGGTTCATCTGTTTTACACTGTCACCGATGATGGTTTGCTCGGTGAACGTGTCAGAGAAGAGAATCATGTGTTATTAACCGATAGTCTCGATCATCATTTTAATGCCTGGCGTTTCCGCGATACCGCCGATCGGATATATTTCTCTCCTCAAACGGATGGTGAGCGTTATGATAAAATGGCAAACGGTCTTCCCCGTCAGAACATCGATCCGCTTCGTGAAACCCCCGGAAATAATATGACCCTGGTTTCATCCGGACCGATCGACAATCTCAATGGCAAACAGCTTGTCCAGGATCAACGAACCGGTCAGATATTATGGAAGGTTGAGGCGGTTAATTATGTCCTTGCCGTGGTAGCTGCAAAAAAAGTGGGACCCGAACCCGCGAATCTCGACACCGAAGAGCAGCGCGAGCAGTTATTACTAAACGCCGACTGGGCGCAGCGGGCATTTAACGGAGAAGATCGCGACGGCTCCGGTGAACAGAGCGGTGACGAGACATGGACCGGAGGTACACCGGAGAATCCGCGGCCGCAGCGGTATATATTGCCTTCTCCCCCGAATGCACCCCGAGTACGTGTCGAACCCGGAGACCGAGAGGTCATTGTATACTGGGATCGGGATTCCGAGGATTCTATCGATCCGATAACCGGTCAAAAGGATTGGGAAGGATATCGGCTTTACAGAACAAATGCCGGTGCGGATATAGATGCTATCGGCGATATTCTCAGCGAATTATTTTTAATGGCGGAATTCGATAAAAAGGGAAACGAGATCGGGTATAATACCGGCTTCAGCGCTGTGAGGCTTGATCAACCGGTTACGTTCCCCGACGACCCGGTTACTTATCACTACAAGTTTCGGGTGCAAAATTTACTGAACGGATGGCAGTACGCATTCTCCGTGACTGCGTTCGATGAGGGTGATCCGGAGATCGGGCTGGAAAGCCTGGAGAGCAGCCGCAGATTCAATGCGGTTCGCGTCATACCCGGGACTATGCCGACGAGCGACGCGGATAAAGAAGTGGGTGTTTACCCAAATCCGTACTACGGGAGTGCAGGATGGGACGGAAGAAGTCCGCAGACCGGTGACGTACGCGAACGCCAGCGAAAAATTTATTTTTATAATTTACCCGCGCGCGCAAGAATACGTGTCTACACACTTGCAGGAGACCTGGTGAAAACACTTCACCACGAATCCGATACATATGCCGGTGAAGGGGAATGGTTCAGAAGGTTCTCGGGCGATAACGTGCGTTTTGCGGGAGGGGAACACGCATGGGATTTGATTACCGATTTTGATCAGGCGATTGCAACCGGTATGTACCTCTTTGTTGTCGAAGACCTCGATACAGGCATACTAAAACGAGGCAGATTCTTAATAGTAAAATAAAAATATAATCTCTCATTTAAAAAAGGAGAATACATTATGAAGTACTCTTTACGAATGCTGTTAGTCGGTGCAATGCTGGTTACCGGACTCACATTGTTCGCTCAGGACTATCCCCTTATGACGATCAGAGAAGCAACGGAAGTTCCGGTCGAGCAATTGCAGGAACTTGAACAGCGAATATCGGCGGGGGAGAATCCGGATGAGCTGTACGAACTTCACCATCCGCCCACTATAGGCGATACGCTCAGAGTACGTGGTGTAATCACCAGTGACCCGTTTGCACCCGGTGGCTCCGATCGCCGGATCTTCATGCTCGGCAGCGCATTGATTGTATTCATACAGGATCCGGATGATCCGGAATGGGGCGGACTCCATGTTCGCGAAGTCGATACGACCAACTTCCCGACCGGGCTGGATCAATTCGCTATCGGTGATTACATTGAGGTCACGGGAATTATGGAGGAATTCTTTTCCGCGGCCACTCCCAGTATGACACAGATTCGGTTGCTGACAACCAGACAGGTGCTCTGGCTTGATAATGTGGAAGATAATGACACGCTTGATCATCCTCCCTATACTGTTTTACCGACCGGAGAATTTATTCAGGGACGGGATCCGGAGAGGGTTATCAAGTATTCGACAGGCGAAAAATGGAAGGGAGCGAGAGTACGGTTTGAAAATGTTCGTGTAGCTACGCGATCTCAAAGTCCTTCATCACTTCGCTGGACCTGGTCGGTTGTCGATGAGAACGGAAATGAGGTAAATATATACGATCCGTCAAAGTTTTTCCGCGGAGGCGATCAGGCTGTTGATCCGGAGTGGGCACCGCCGCCGTTAAGTGCGCTTATAAATATTCAGGGATTGATTATGACGCAATCACGAGCAGTCGGAGGCTACACGCTTGCACCCGTCGCGCCGGGTGATATCGAAGTCATCGCAGTCCCTCCTGCATTTCAGGATGTTACCAGGGATATCGGACTACCCAAATCAAACGAGGATGTTACCGTTACGGCAACAGTCATACCCCCATCGGAAGAATTCCCGGTATTAGGTGTCGATCTTTACTATATAGTTGATGGGGATACGATTATGTCGAATATGGATATTATAGGTGAAGATATCTATAGCGGTATTATTCCGGCACAACCCGACGGGAGTGAGGTTCATTATTATATGGTGGCCCGTTGGGCAGGTGATCCCATTGCGAGTCCGTTCAATGTCCAGAATGAGAATTATTTCTATCTTGTCAAAGACGACGCTTTAACAATACAGGAATTAAAGTATTCACCGTTCTTTCCTCAGCAATATCCGCCTTACGCAGGTTTTACGGTAACGGTATCCGGTGTTGTAACGGCAGATTTAAATGACAATGTCGACTATGTACACATACAGAACGGAACCGGTGAATGGAGCGGTATCTGGGTCCGGGGTCCTGGAATCGACGATTCGATCGTCCGCGGTGACAGTATCACCGTAACCGGTGAACTGCAAGTAGCTTTCGGAGTACCGCGCATCGGAGCTATAACACCCGATAACGTTGTAGTCCACGCAAACGATGTCCCGATTCCGGAACCTGAATTGTTGACGACCGGAATATTCAGAGTCGGACGAGCAAACTACCATCCGATGGCGGAGCCGTGGAAGGGTGTATTGGTAGAATTCGAAGATCTTACGATCACAAATGCAGATCCGGACGCACCGTCTCACTTTAGTGAGTTTATTATTCGTGACGCAACCGCGGGTATGAGGGTCGACGATGGACCGGCAGGAACGGCTTCATGGACATCGACCTACAGTACAAATCCGGCAGATAATCCAGAGCAACTTCTTATGAACGGAACGACAATGGATAAGTTGCGCGGAATAATGTATTTCAGCTTTGGAAACTATAAATTAATCCCGCGTAATGTCGACGATTTTGTGAACGTGACGAGTGTGACCGAACGGATCGATGATACAATACCGCAGCAATTTAACGTATCGCAGAACTATCCGAATCCGTTTAATCCTACAACTCAAATTCAGTTCTCGTTACCGCGCGACGCGCACGTCACGCTGCGAGTATTTAATATCCTCGGTCAGGAAGTCAGGGTATTAATAGATGAATATCATACTGCTGGTGTCTATACCGCTACATTCGAAGCTGGAAATCTCTCAAGCGGTATGTATTTCTACCGTCTTGAAGCCGGTAACTTTGTCGAAACGAAGCGGATGATGTTCCTCAAATAAAATGTAATATAATCGGCAAGGACGTTCACGCGAACGTCCTTGCCGGCAATTGATTAAGTATAAATACCATATGTATCGTTTACTGTTATTTTTAATTCTTTTATTCATTATCGGTGGGTGTATCGACCAGCCGGCATCTGAACGTATTGCAAATATACCGCCTCAGACGTTTGTGTGGTTAATGCCGGACGATACACTGCGTACGACAACCAGCCGGCAGCATGTCCATTGGTGGGGAGACGACCCCGACGGATTTGTGGTCGGATACGAATGGTCGTTTAATGAGACTGATTGGAACTGGACGGAGAGAAACGATAGTGTGTTTTTACTGTCACTCCAACAGGATGACACCACATATTCGTTTTATGTGCGGGCCGTTGATAACGAAGGAGCCCGCGATCCGAATCCGGCCTCATTGTCGATTCCGATAAAAAATACTCCCCCGAGCGTCGAATTTGTCGACGGTACAACCGTCCCGAAAACCACATTTACCGTTGCAACGTTTGCATGGTCAGGCACCGACCCCGACGGCGATGATACCATTATCCGCTTTTTATGGGCATTGAACGATACCACGGAATGGAATGAATTATCCGGCGAATCTTCTATGCTGACGGTCAGAGCGGCTGACGGTTTGAGGGTCAATGACAACAATGTCTTTTATCTGAAAGCTCAGGATAATGCCGGTGCCTTTAGTAAGACAGCTATCATGCCCAATGATCCGGCACCGGATAACCCGGAGCGACCACCCGATACCACGGCATATTGGTTTGTCCGTGAACCGGTCGGTGATTTGTTAATCATAAATGATTACGATCTGGATGACAGGCCTGATACCATGTACACGGCGATATTTGATACTCTCGGCGGCGGCATTTTTCGGGATCACAGTATCTGGGATATTCGTCGGGGACGCACGGAAATGCAACGCGGTGATCTTGTACCTCCGTTTGTAAACCCCACTGTTGTGGAAACGATGCGACTATTCGGGTATGTATACTGGTACAGCGACAACGGTCCAAGCTATAGCGTGGCACAATCCGCAATTCCCCGTTATTTGGAAACCGGCGGGAGAGTGCTTATGTCAGTCACATTCCCGACAGGTGTCTTCGATCCGCGGGAACAGGGACTGGTCGATTTTGCTCCCGTTGACAGCATTGCCGAGCGGGACATCGGATTTGTCCGGCCGAGAACGCGAATAATCCCGACCGATCAGGCTGAGGAGTTAGGGTACCCCGAATTGATCCGCGATCCGGTGGGGTTCGGAGTCGGAGGTGTGAGGAACTTAATTCCACAAACGGGGGCAATGCCGCTGTATCACGTTGATCACGCCGAGAATCCGCTCGTGGCAGTGAAATCACCGGACAACAGAATGATTTTCTTCGGACTGCGTTTACATCGCATGAACGGTGATCCGGCTGACCCGGATTCCCGAAGGCTGGGTAAACTTTTCCATAAAATCTTTATCGATGAATTTGGCAATTAAGAGTTTTTGGAAGATGCTATTATGAATAGACTTACTTTTTTCCGGTTTGCTTTGTGCATCGGCCTGCTCGTCATCTGTACGGGGTTGGTTGCCGTTGCTCAAACCGATCGAGGAACAATCCGAGGCAAGGTCACCGATAAAGATACCGGTGATCCTCTACCCGCGGTCAACGTTGCGATACCCGGAACATATTACGGCGCGGCTACCGATTTTGACGGGAACTATATCATAGACGGAATGCGTCCCGGTACGTATACCGTTGAAATATCGATGATCGGTTTTCAACGGCAGCAGCACACCGGTATACGCGTTTCTGCGGGTGAAACGGTCGTTTTAAACGTACAACTTGAGGAGACCGTCTTAACGCTTGATCAGGAGGTGGTCGTTATCGGTGAGCGCCCGCTCGTNGATATTGAAGAGACGGCNAGCAGACGNATAATTTCCCAGCGTGATATTGAAGTTGCAGTGGTTGAAAATGTGAGAGATATTATTGTACAGCAAGCCGGTGTCGTGCAGCAGGATGACGGCATACATATACGGGGCGGACGCTCATATGAAACAGCATTTCTGTTGGATGGTGTATCGGTGCAGGACCCCGTTGCCGGAACGGGTTTCGGACTCGAATTGAGTTCCGCAGCTATCGAAGAAGTTGAAATGATTACCGGCGGTTTTAATGCGGAGTACGGCCAGGCGATGTCGGGCATAATTAACGTCCGGACCCGCGACGGCGGAGACACGTACCGCAGCTACCTCTCCTATAAATCGGATAAAATCGGTTTTTCGGACGGACATCAGAATTACCTGAACACAGATATCGTCGAGTTTACCCTGGGCGGTCCTGAATTTCTCACACAAAAACTGATGCCGGCATTGGGCATTAATTTCCCCTGGAGAATAACTGTCTTCGCGAATTTCTATATGGGTGTCAGCGACGGACTCGAGTACGGTCGCACCGGTAAGCGAGCCGATCAGTTGAATTCATCGACTTTTTATGGTACCCGATTTGCACCGCGACAGAATAATACATGGTCATGGCTCGGAAAGGCAAATTTACAGTTCAATACAACACAGCGCCTTGAATATACATACACGCAGTCGGTAAATATTAATCAAAATTCTCAGAGTATTCAGACCCGACTCGAATACGTCGAACCAAGTCCCGGCTACCAATACCGTTATCAGTTCATACTCGATAATGCAAATACGTTTACTCACAACAATCAGGGAAATATCCTGAAGTGGACGCATACGGTAAGTCCGAGAACATTTTATGAAATACGATTAAGCAGTTTCTTCACACACCTCCGTGCGGACGCAAATGGATTACATTGGAATGAATATGAAGAGCCGCGGGATATTGTGAGATTACCGCTTGAATATTTTGACACGGGGCGTGATACGATAGGAGTTATTCCGGGAGACGGTTTTTACAACATCGGGCATCCGTTTACATGGCGCGATCACTTCGTTGAAGAGTATACTCTGAAATTCGATTTGACGAGTCACTTTACTGAACGTCGAAAATTCAAGAGCGGTGCCGAATTTACTTTCCAGGAAATGCAGGTAGTCGACATTTATCAACCCTGGGTTCCGCCGATGGGATTGAATAACGACGTGTATCGGGTTCATCCCGCATTCGGGGCATTTTACGTGCAGGAAACAGTCACATTCAGCGGTATGATCCTGAATGCCGGTATGCGTTTCGATTATTGGTTCCCCGGAAGATTCGTAGATAACGCGGTGAAGGATCCCGATGTTATCACTATTCCCGATGCAATCCGTGAACGTTATATGGATGAAACCTATAGTTTCTTCGGACAGCGCTGGAAGGGTCGCTTAAGTCCGCGTGTCGGAATTTCTCATCCCGTGACCGATAATCAGACGTTATTTTTCTCTTATGGACATTTTTCAAAACGGCCGCGTCCGCAATTTGTCTATGCAAAACTGACACCGACAGCTGCACGATCCACGTTCCAGCGGTTTGGTAATCCGGCATTGAATCCGGAGACAACCGTTGCGTATGAGATCGGATTACGTTCGCAGATCACTCAGAACGATGTTTTAACCGTAACTGCTTACTATCGCGACATATTCGATTATGTCAGCACACGCACTGCGCGTATCGAAAGTGCCCGGTTCCTCGGCGGTAATTTTATCACGTATGTCAATCAGGATTATGCGCGCAGCCGGGGTATTGAAGTGGAATACCGCAAGCGTATCGGGCGGTGGTTCACCGGTAATGCATCATTCGCATATCAGGTCGCGACCGGAAAAAGCTCATCCGCAGATGAAGGAGTACTTGTTTTGCGCGGTGATCTTGAAGAACAAATTGCCGAGAATTATCTCATATGGGACAGACCGTTTCAGGCGTCTGTCAATACCAATTTTTTCGTACCCCGCGGTCAGGGAATCCTGGGTGTCCCATGGTTGGACGATATAACTTTACACGTCCGTATGTTCTATCAGGCCGGTCGTAGATATACCCCGATGTTCCAGGTCGGAGAAATGGCCGACGGAAGACCGATATTCGAATCCGACAGAACGAATCTTTTCGGTGAGATCGGGGAACCCTGGTTCTGGATCGATATGAATTTCGAAAAACAATTCCAGGCCGTCGGTACACGCTGGACATTATTTATTGAAGTCCAGAACTTATTAAATAATAAAAATTCGGCCATCATAAATCCGGTAACGGGGCGCGCTTACGTAGAAGGTGATCCGACACCCAACGGCTGGAATGATCCGATGTTCCCAGATCTTCAGGCGCCGTTGAGTCCGTATCCGTTTAATCCGGCACGGTTTCTGTCACAGCGGAATATTAAACTAGGATTGGCATTTAGAATTTAATAAAATGAGAAACACAAAGGCTTCTCCCATAGAGTGCCTATGGGACTTGTCCCTTTGGGAGAAAAAGATATAAAGAGTACGAGTATGAAAAATATGGCGATGCGTTTGTTACCATTTCTTGCGGTCCTGATGTTCCTTTTGAGCAATGCTGCCCACGCGCAGCTATTTCCGGTGCTCGGTGAACAAAGAGCCGGAATTTCCACCGCACAGTTTCTGAAGATCGGAGTCGGGGCAAGGGCAACCGGTATGGGTGAATCCTTCGTCGCAGTTGCAAACGATCCTTCGGCGTTGTTCTGGAATCCCGCGGGTCTGACGCAATACGATAACAATCAGGTGTATTTTGCACACTCCGAATGGCTGGTCGATGTAAAGCATTCATTCCTCGGCGCAACGTACCGCCTGGATCAGAGTAACATCATAGGATTCTCGGTCATTGCCCTGTACATGGACGATATGCCCGTGACAACCGAAACGATGCCGTACGGAACCGGCGAATATTTTTCCTACACCGATCTTGCATTCGGGCTTACGTATGCCCGTCGAATGACCGACCAATTCAGTTTCGGGCTGACTCTCCGTTATATGAATTCCACACTCGATAAACTATCTATGAACGGATTCATGTTTGACCTCGGAACCTATTATTGGACCGGTCTCGGAACTTCGCGCTTTGCAGTTACGGTTTCGAATTTCGGCGGACAAATTTCGCCGTCCGGTGATGTTACACTGCTTTCGGGAGAGAGGCGGGATTCCTGGCAGGAGTTTGCACTACCAACGGTGTTCCGCGTCGGTTTCGCTATGGAACCGTATATGACAGAGGTGCATCGCGTAACGACAACCATTCAGCTTAATCACCCGAATGATAATGCCGAAAATGTAGGGTTCGGACTGGAATACGGATGGAATGAAATAATAACACTACGCGGCGGGTATAAGATAAATGTAGACGAGGAAACATTTTCAACCGGACTCGGTGTCTATGTCCCGCTCTCATTTGCGGCAATACACTTTGATTACAGCTTTGCACGCTGGGGAACTCTGGGCAGCGTGCATCGTTTTTCAATGAATTTAGGTTTTTAATACGGATAATTTATTTCTAAAAAAGCTCTATGAATCTTAAGAAAAAAATCTTAATCTTTATTTCGGTGTTACTGGTTGCCGGGTGTACGGAAAAATTTGATCTGGGTGAGTTACCGCTCGATGTCGAAATACCGGATTTGATCGGCGATACTTCCTATGTGCAGATCGGTCGCGCATGGACCGATTTCAATCAGCCGGAGGATGTGGTCGTCGGATTCGACCAGCTCATTTATGTCGCCGATACCGGTAATGATCGGATTGTTATGCTGGACCTGGGCGGGAGCGTCCAGGGTATTTCACAGAGTATAACAAAACCCGTTGCTATCGCTCAGGACAGAAGACTGAATTTGCTTGTCGCCGCATCTCATGATACGACAGTCAACGGACAGGAATTTCGCCTTGCGGCAATTTATAAAATAGATCTGTTTGCCGCTGAACATAGAATAGACCAGGCGCCGATAAAAAGAGTTTTTCTCGAAACACCCGCCCGTGAGAGAATAAAATTCACCGGAGTCGCTGCGCTTTATGATAACCGGTATTTTGTTACCCGTCGGGGACCCAATAATATAAGTCCGGTCAATCCGGACAACGCAGTACTCTGGTTTTCGAAAGACGATCAGTTGTTACCAAGAGAACAATGGCCGAATTTATTACCGGTAGGCAGCGGCCTGCGCGCGTTGAATCAACCGAGTGCTATCGCTACATTCCCGAACCGGCAGACGACGGATTTTGTCGTTGCAACAACGGCTGAGGAAAGCCAGTTCAAGGTACAATGGATTGCGTTTACCATTATAGGCGACGCATTCCGGTGGGATTCATTCTTGAGTCCCGAGCGTGACGCCGGGGCGGATTTACTGCGTGATGGACGTTTTACACAACCTGAAGGCCTGGTGGTCGATAACGAGGGTAATATCTTTGTCGCCGATGCCGCACGTGACAGTGTGTATCGCTTTAACAACAGAGGNATTGAGCGGTACTCGTTCGGCGGTTCCGATACTTTTATAAGTCCGCACGGTCTCGCTATCGATCCGAATCGTACGNTGTATGTNGCCGACAAAGGTAATGACCGGATAATCCGNTTCAGNTTGTCGACCGATTTGTGACGTTTCCCGTCNGGCTCAGGTGGGACGCATCATCTCAAACACATCNTTCGTTGTACAGTATTGCGGTCCGCCGAGCCGACCGATTATATCAAGCGATGCGGGGTCAATATGATATCGCTCATCAATTTTCACGTCCTGATGTATGTGCCACCTCAGTACCTCACCGAGTATCAGATCATTCGGTCCTTCACCGATTTCAATTAATTTATACAGCTTACATTCCATTTGTACCGGTGATTCCGCGAGGCGCGGCGGGGTCACTAATTCGGATGGAATGGTTCTCAGATCGGCTTCTACAATTTCACTGACATTCGGCGGAAAATCCGCAGATGCTATATTCATCTTTTCGGCAATGCTGTGCGATACCATATTCACAACAAATTCACCCGTTTCTCTGATATTGCGTCCCGTATCTTTTACCATACCTTTTCGATAACCGACCGATATTGAAATAATCGGAGGTGTTGAAGTGACTCCATTGAAATAGCTGAACGGGGCTGCATTCACAATCCCTTCTTTTCCGATACTGGTAACAAAAGCGATCGGACGCGGTAGTATGGAACCGATCATTAGCCGGTATCGCTCGCGTGCAGATAACGCAGATGGATCGATATGTTTCATTTGTTTATTTTCTCTGTTTTTTTGTCATTGTTTCTATGATTGTACCGGCGAGCTCACCGATTGATGATGCCGGTTCGTGTGTGAGCAAATGTGCCATCCGGGGTACGATAAACGGTCGTCGAACGGACAATGAATAATTACCCCGTGTGAATTTTTCTAAAAAAATATTTTTCTCCGATGATTCCACAAGGAT
>SL_3KL_010_SEDDRAFT_10002108_pt1 | contig 18215 bp, 15 predicted proteins | sample SodLakKL_010_SED_2_FD_10381 | JGI IMG/M metagenome (IMG submission 10381) | reverse complement strand
TATCCGGCCATTCACCTGATGTTAGCTGGGAAGAGTTTTCACTCCGGCAAAAAAGCGACTGCTTCGAAATTAGCATTCCACTTTTGGATGATGAAAAAAACTGCACTCTATATTTGCGGCCGCAAACCGGACTGTTCGAATTTTGCGCTACAGAAGGAGCTGACCTGCCTGAGGTTGATATGATGTACCGATGTTATCCGAAACTTGATGTTACCGGCCTGGCCGGCAGTGAAAAAATTACAGGAAAAGCGTGGATGGACCATCAATGGGGAAATACGGGCTTGTTCATTTCGAGTGATGATCAGCATCAGGATAAAGTTATGGGATGGGACTGGTTTGGAATCAATCTTGATAATGGAAGTGATATCATCGTATCCTCTTTAAGGTACGCGAAAACAAATGAAGCTATTCATTCAAAGGCAGTTCTGTTGCAAAATGACTCAGGGCCGGTGTTTCTCTCAGAAATACAATCAAAGCCTTTATCATTCTGGGAATGCCCGAGAACCCGTGTCAACTACCCGGTACGATGGAAAATTGATATTGCAGAGCTTGATCTTTCGCTGACATATGAAGCCACCGTTAATAACCAGGAAATTCCGTTATCAGGTATTGCACGAACGATCTGGGAAGGCATCGGTAACGTAAGCGGCAGTATGGCAGGTAGAAAAATTACCGGAATGGCAAGAGCAGAGTTTTATGGATACGGCTTCATATTCAATTTTCAGGACTATATGAATAAACTCGCAGACCGGGTTAACAAACGCCTTGAAGAGTTTCTGCCGAGAGTTATCTCCGAAAATCACATCTCCGGATATGTAGGGACGCCACATTGGAAAAATGAGCCGAAAGCCTACACAGATTTGATCAGCAAACCGCTTTGGGATATGATTATGCGAAGAGGTAAAAGATGGCGTCCAATATTTGGCATCTGGATGCTGGAGGCCCTGGGAAAATCATCAGCCAATTTTGAACTTGGAATTTGCCTTTCAGAACTAATACATACCGGATCTCTGATCATCGACGATATTCAGGATCAGTCTGAGTTGAGAAGAGGCCAGCCGTCTCTGCACTTAAAATATGGTGTTGATGTGGCCATTAATGCGGGAAACACTCTCTATTTTCTCCCTTTTGTTGAGCTGATGCACCAAAAACATATGACGGCAGATCAAAAACTCCGCATCTATCAAATTATGAACGACACCCATCTGAAAGCACACTTCGGGCAGACTCTCGACATCTATTGGTCAAAAAATATGACTTCTGATAACCTGTCGGTTTGGCTGAAGGATGACATCGAATCAAAAATACTGCAAATGTATGATTACAAAACCGCCGCGGGCCCAAAGGGAATTGCCGAAGTAGCAGCAGTACTGGCAGAATCTGACGAGGAAATTAAAAAGGCTGCTGTTGATTTTGCAAGGGCATTTGCCGTGGGCTTTCAACTGGCAGATGATGTTCTGAATTTCAGCAGTTCAGACAAATGGAGCAAAGTTTGCGGAGAAGATATTTCGGGTGGTAAACTGACCTATGTGATAGCCAAAGCTATTAAAAAACTGGAACCGGAGAAAAGTAACCGCCTGAAAGAAATATTGTGTAATGAGCAAACGCGAAGAGAAAAAGCAGTACTGGCCGAAGCTATAGATTTAGTGCGGGCATCGGGAGCACTCGAAGAAACAAAAAAAGAAGCCAAAAATATGAGTTCAGAAGCCTGGATCAAATTCGCTGAACTTATTCCCAACAGTGAGCCAAAAATTTTACTGAATATTCTGCAAATGAAAATGATAGGCCTGCCTTTTGATGTATAACCGATAAATCAGAGAAGAAAAAATAAATGGGTAATACTTGTTTAAAATATTACCCACTTTGATTTATTCAATTTCAAAACCGAACTGCCGGTATTAAACATTCTTAAAATCTGATACCTATTGAAAAAGAGAGGCCGCTTATACGGGCAGAAATATCCATATCACCGAACAAGTCAAAATCATCATCAAAGTCGTTTAAATCTCCATTCATCAGCTCATCTTCATCAAATATGTTTGCAAGGCCCATATCATACCGAAGCTCCAAAAACAAATTGCCAAAATTAACACCGCCACCAATAATCAGGCCGTAATTAAAATCTTTGACAAGGTCTTTAATACTTCCGATATCGTCAAAATCATCAAATTCATCAGTGCCATTCAAATTGTCTTTGGCATCTAACAAATATCCAACATAGGGACCGACTGTTATAAATGGCTGCACATCTCCTTCTAAAGGAATATTAACTTTAAGAAGAACCGGCACATCTATGTAAGATAATGTTGTTTCTACCAGGGGTTCATCATCAAAATCATCGAAATCATTAAAATCATTGAACCCATTCAATTCAAAGAAATCTTCTGACTCTTTTTGATTTTTTTGGATAAACAGAATTTCAGGTTGAATTGAAATAAGATCTGATAGCGGATATTCCATAAATAAACCACCGGAAAAACCAATTCTTGAATCTGATTCGAGCTCAAGGCTGAAAAACCCAAGGTTAGCATCAACTGTTCCCTTGTAATACGTTACCCCCCCTTTTAAACCAAAGCGGGCATCTTGCGCATGGGATTCACTTAAACCCATAGCAACCATTCCCATTGTACATAGTAAAGCGATTATCTTTTTCATTTCATGTGGATTAGATTAGTAAGATTATTCTTAAGGCTTGTTATTATTTAATGTTAATTCCAGATGTTCGTCTTTTTAACCTCTATGTTAAATTTACATCAGAATCATATCACTTTCATAATAATGTTTCAAATAATTTAGATTTAGACCATTCTGTATTTAATTTTTGATGTAATGATAAATAAAATATTAACACCATTAAAGGCATATACAAATGTATTATTTTGATATTAATATATAAGTTTATATTAATCATGATATTAATCACTTAATTTAACGCCAACAAAAAAGCCCCTTGCCTGAGACAAGGGGCCATGTTCAAATCATAATTTATTTCACACATCAGAAAGTAATTCCGGCTGTAAGCATAAAGCCTTTGGTGCTCACTTCAAGCCCTTCTTCGCCAAACATACCGGCAACTTCATCATCCGCATCCAAAATATTGGCAAGTCCCATGTCATATCTAATATCCACGTTGAACATTCCAAAGGAAACACCGGCTCCAAATGCGACACCATAATTGAAATCATCTAAAAATTCATCAATATCATATGAATCTCCATTATCTTCAGCTTTTGCATCAATTAAATAGCCGGCAAAACCTCCGCCGTAAACATAAGGGGTAATATCTCCATCGAGTGGAATATTCACTTTCAATAAAACCGGTATATCAACGTAAGACAATGTTTCAGAGCCAAATTCGTCTTCACCGCCTTTTTGGACAAATAAAGCCTCAAACTGTAGCGAAAACATATCTGAGAGCGGCTTTTCAACATAAAGGCCTGCTGCAAAACCCAGTTTACTATCTGTAGTTTCGGAAAATTCCATAAAACTTTCTTCTAAAGAATACATTGAAAGGCCTCCCTTTATTCCGAAACGGGTATCCTGTGCCTGTGAATCGTTAAAACCAAATGCGAGCAGTCCGGCTGCGCACAATATTGAGAGTAATTTTTTCATAATAATTCTGAATTAAATTGATTTACTGATTAGTTATTTATGTGTTNAAACAGTTTTTACAGAAAAATTTCCGTCTGCTTTCACCCTTACAAACGAAATTTTCCGGCTAATTGGCTCATTTTTTTTTGACGGCCTATTCCGCATCATTAAGTGTGGCCTAATTGTNTAATTCCCCATCATTCCTCCCACTTTGATCCACACTCTATAAAAGATTCTTTCTGGATCATTCAATTAACATGATTTTCGTCCAAATCATTACTGATCAAGCATGTAACTCTCATTCAGAAATAAATAGGATTTTATTATGAATGAACTTTTTACTTGACAATATATGCCAGTTTGAGGTACATTGTGGGAGGAAGTGGGAGATAGTGGGGAAAAATTTAGCAACTTTCCGTTATCCGCTGTCTAATCAGTTTTTAGCAATCACACTCAAAATAGGGAATTCACGTGCCAAGCTTCAAAGGGCAATATGAACACAGTGTAGACAATAAAGGCCGTGTTGCTTTTCCGGCCAAGTTGCGCAAGCTTGTCAGCCCCGAAGCAGAAGATCGTTTTACCATATTGCGAGGCCTCGAACCGTGCCTCTATCTCTACCCGCAGGATGAATGGAAACTGGTTGAAGAGCGGCTTTCCAAAATAAACAGCTTCACTCGCCGCGGACGAACCGTCATCCGGAATTTTTTACGATATGCCGAAGATATGGTTCTGGACAAACAAAACCGCCTTTCTCTTCCATCCCACTTAATGGAATGGTCCGGAATCGAATCGAGTGCAATTTTTATCGGCAGCGGAGACAGTATCGAAATTTGGTCTCCGAAAAAGCTGGATGAAGTGGATGCCGACCTCAGTTTTGAATCGTACCAGGAACTTTTTGAACAGGTTATGGGAGGAGAAATTGAGCCGCGAGAATAATAACATAGAAGCTTTTTATCCGCATACCCCCGTATTGCTGGAAACATCTGTTGAGTTTCTGATTACAGATCCATCGGGAATTTATGTGGATGCAACCCTTGGCGGAGGCGGCCACTCGCGTGCATTTCTTCAGGCACTTAAAGGCGACGCTATTCTGTTTGGTGTGGATCAGGACCCGGAAGCTCATGCAGCCGCTGCCGAAAAAATCGGCGAGGACACACGTTTTAAACCCATTACCGGAAATTTCGGATATCTTTCCACTCTCATTTCGCCGGAGTTTCACGGAAAAATTGCCGGTGTTTTTTTTGATCTTGGCGTCTCAACACATCAGATAAGAGAACCCNGCNGAGGATTCAGTTTTCAGCACGATGGNCCGCTCGATATGCGGATGAGTGATACCAGCGGAACATCGGCCTGGGAAGTGGTAAATAACTACGATTATGAAAAGCTGCGTGATATCATTTATCACTACGGTGAAGAGCGCCTGAGCCGGCAAATTGCCAGGGAAATAATTGACCGGAGGCCTATCGAAACCACGCTCGAACTTCGAAAAGCCATTGAAAATGTGCTGTATGGCAGAAATATCATCAAAAGTGTGGCCAGGGTTTTTCAGGCCATCCGGATTGAAGTGAACCGGGAGCTCGATGTTTTAAAACAGGGGCTCTCTGATGCACTTGGACTGCTGAAATCGGGCGGGCGGATTGTTGCCATCTCCTACCATTCGCTCGAAGACCGAATCATAAAAAACTTTTTCAAAAGCGGAAATTTTGAAGGTGTTGTTGAAAAAGATTTTTTCGGAAATCCGCTCAAACCCATTCGGGTCATTACCAAGCAGATCATCACCCCATCTGATGAAGAAATAAACAGAAATCCGGCAGCCAGAAGTGCAAAATTACGGGTTGCCGAAAAACTGATGGAGGAATAATGTTTGTAAAAGCTCCATCCAAACCAGCCGGAAAAGGAATTTCAGGCGGCAAACCTGCACGAAATAAAAAACGTGCATATTCTTTTAACAGCATTCAAACAGGCGGTTCTGCCCCATCCCATGGCAGACGCATCCCCAAAGCAAAAAAAAGAAGCAAACTTCCGGTTTTTACCCCATGGAAGGTTGCACTCGCAAGTTTCCTGATCGGAATTTGCGGGATTATCTATATCGGACACACGTTCAACACTCAGCAGTTATTTCAGGAAGTAAATCAGCTTGAAGCCGAGTATAACAAAGCCATGCGCATTTATAATGAAAAGCGGCTGACCTACGACCGTTTAACCGGGCCGAAAGAAATCTATCAAAAAGCCAGGCAGCAGGGTTTTATCAATGCCGGGCCTGCCGACCAGATACTACACATTCAATCAGAATCAAAATGAGTGAACGCAGTTCCATTATGGGCCGAATGTTTCTGCTCCTGGGATTGATTTTACTGCTCCCGGCCGGCATTCTTGTGCAAATGCTGCGCATCAACATTGTTGAGGGAGACGGTTTTCGTGAACTGTGGAGTTCGCAGGCTATCGACTATGTATCCATTCCGGCACAGCGCGGCCATATTTATGATGTAAACGGTTCGGTGCTGGCAACAAACACCGTTATTTACAGAGCAGCACTCGATCCCCATTCACTTAATAACCGCGAAGCTGATATTACCAAAATTGCCGAAACCCTGAGCCGCCATACAACAAGAAGTGCCCAGTTCTACAGAAACAGAATTCAGAATGCACCTCCAAGGTCTAAATACGTAGTACTGGAACGCCAGATTCCCGTGCAGGCCTATGAAGATTTAAGCGAACTAAACATACACGGGCTGATTCTCGAAGAAGAGTATCGAAGAAATTACAACTTTGAAAGCCTTGCAGCGCATGTAATTGGTTTTATGAATCATAACATGGACGGCATGGCCGGGCTCGAAGCTCAATATAACGACATCCTGAGAGGAAACGACGGTGTACAGCAAGTAAGAAAAGACCGATTCAACCAGATATTTGCGTATGTAGGAGCTCCGCGAAAACTGCCCGAGCAAGGTTATTCTCTGCATACCACCATCAACGCACAAATTCAGGCTATAGTTGAAGAAGAACTTGAGGAGGGCATTGATCGCCATCGGGCAAAACAAGGCACCGTAATTGTGATGGCCCCCCGAAGCGGTGCTATAAAAGCGATGGCTAATTTTCCAACATTTAACCCAAACTCTCCGGCAACCATCCAAAATGAAAATCGCAGAAATTTTGCGGTTTCCGACATGATTGAGCCCGGTTCAACGTTTAAAATAACCACTGCCATTGCCGCAGTAGAGCAAAATGCTGTTCAGTTTGATGAACAGTTTGAAACTCCCGAAAATGGCCGCACCATTATTCACGGGCAAACCATGCGGGATCACAATCCGCTCGGAACGCTTAATTTTACGGATGTTATCGCCCGTTCATCCAATATTGCCACTTCAGAAATTGCAATGAGGCTGCAGCCGGATACATTTTATCAGTATGCCAGGAATCTTGGATTCGGAACCCCGACACAGATAGATCTGCCGGGTGAACGCGGAGGACGATTACAACGGCCATATGAATGGAGCCGTGTTACTCTTCCCTGGATGTCGATCGGATATGAAGTTCATGCAACTCCTCTTCAGATTCTCCAGGCTTATGCAGCCCTGGCAAACAACGGCGTGATGATGAAGCCCTATGTTGTGCAGTCGATCACCGATGAATTTGGAAATATCCGTCAGCAAAGAAAGCCAAAAACCGTACGCAGGGTGGCAAAGAAAGAGACCATCGAAAAGCTGATACCCGTTTTCGAAAAAGTGGTTTCCGATTCCGGAACAGCCGGTTGGGCCGCCGTAGACGGGCTTCGAATTGCCGGAAAGACCGGTACTGCACAGAAATATATTGACGGACGATATCAGTCCCGCTACCGCGCCACATTTGTCGGTTTTTTTCCGGTCGAAAAACCTGAGTATGCCATTTTGGTGCTGTTAGATGAACCACGTACCAGCATTTTCGGCGGATTTACGGCAGGATCAATTTTCAAGCAAATTGCCACACGTGTCTCCGGCCTCGGCAATACTATACAGCGAAGCACGCCACAGGGAGATATCGCAGATCAAAAACCGGTTATCCCCCATTTACGAGGCTTGAACAACGAAGAAGCAGCTACTCTGCTCAGAATGAAGAATATCCCGTTTTCCGTTTCCGGTAAAGGCGATTTTGTGGTACAACAGTCCCCCGCGGCAGGCGAACATTTTAATGGAAACACTCCGCTGCAACTTGAGTTTGGAGCATTAGCTTCAGACTCCATCCCTGAAGGATATGCTGAAATTCCCGATCTCCGGCATTTAAACATGAGGCAGGCCACCTACCTGCTGCTAAGCCGTGGATTAAACCTTGAAACAATAGGCTCAGGCACAGTTTATTCACAGTTTCCGAATGCCGGAGACCTGATGCAAAAAGGTAGAACTGTTACGGTTCGAGGCAGAGCACAATCATTAAATCAGACAGGTTCAATCGCATCCAATTAATGACAATTCAGGAACTCATAGAATTTTGTCAGCCCTTATCCACTTTCGGTGAACCACCCGAAAAAATGGGGAAATTGTGCCAGGATTCCAGATCTGTGCAATCCGGAGATGTATTCATTGCGGTGCGAGGTATTAAATCCGACGGACATCATTTTATCGGTGAAGCCATCCAAAAAAAGGCGGGCCTCATTATTTGCGAAGAGCCACTTGATACTGCCGGAAAACCATTCACGCTCATCGTTCAGAATACAAGGCAGTTATTAGGGCCACTGGCTCAAAAGATGGCAGGAAATCCATTCGAAAGCCTCATCACAATTGGCATCACGGGCACTAACGGAAAAACCACAGTAGCCACACTTGTCTGGCAGATTCTGACCCGCATTGGCAAAAAAGCATCGTTGCTTGGCACGGTTGAAAAACGCATCAATACCCAAATTCAAAAAAGCAGGCTCACCACTGCCGATCCGATTGAACTGGCTGAAGATATGAAAGAGATTGTTGAAGCCGGCAGCCAATATCTTGTTATGGAAGTATCCTCCCACGCACTGGACCAGGAGCGAATAAGGGGAATCCGGTTTGATGTTGCTGCTTTCACCAATCTCAGCCACGATCATCTCGATTACCACAGATCGATGAGCGAGTATGCCATCGCCAAAAAGAAACTCTTCAACGGCCTTCACAGCAAAAGCTGGGCAATCACCAATACAGATGATGAAAAAGGAGAATGGATGGCCGACTCCACTCCTGCCAAAGTGCTCTCTTTTAGTTTCGAAGGCAAGGGGCTATTTAATGCTTCGGTTCTGGAATCGGATGCTGCCGGACTGAAGCTGGAAGTGGACGGAACTGTATTTAAAACACCGCTCGTGGGCCGGTTTAACGCTTACAATGCCGTGCAGGCTCTGCTGATTTGTACAGCTCTCGGCCTTGAAGGTGCTGAAGTTGCCAATATTTTAAAAGAATGTTCCGGTGCTCCCGGTCGTATGGAACGGGTGAACCCGGCCGCCCGTGTAAACATCGAGCCTGCTGTTTTTGTGGATTATGCACACACGCCAAACGCTTTGGAAAATGTGGCTGACACCTTAAAAAAACTAAAAAAGCGGGGCGAAAAACTGGTCATTATTTTTGGGTGCGGAGGAGACAGGGACAAAACCAAGCGCCCGGAAATGGCACACATTGCCGAAAAATTTGCCGACCGAGTGGTGGTTACATCAGATAACCCCAGAACCGAAGATCCGGAAGCGATAATCCGGGACATCTTCACCGGATTTACCCGGCCGGAAAAAGTAACGGCAATAACCTCCCGCAAAGAAGCTATCGAAACGGTTATTGCTCAATCCGGCACTAAATCCATCATCCTGATTGCCGGCAAAGGCCACGAAACCTACCAGGAAATTCACGGAGAACGATTTCATTTTGACGACCGTGAAATAGCCCGAAAAGCATTGGAAGCACGTAATGGCCATCCTAAAAATTCGGAGGTGGCCTGATGCTTTACGAACTGATTAAATGGCTGAATGAAGTAACGAATATCCCCGGACTGGGTGCATTTGATTTTATCACAACCCGCACCGCTTTTGCCGCTGCAACAGCTCTCATTATCAGCCTCATTATCGGGAAAAAAATTATCATATGGCTGCGACGCATGCAGTTAAAAGAGGTAATCCGTGATGATATTGGCCTCAAAACTCACCTCAGCAAAGAGGGTACTCCCACTATGGGAGGTGTCATCATAATTCTGTCAATTGTAATTCCGGCATTTCTCTGGATGCGGCTCGACAACATCTACACCTGGATGATTATTTTTGTAGTGCTGGTTCTTGGCACCGTTGGATTCATTGATGATTACATCAAAGTAGTGAAAAAAAATAAATCCGGGCTTCACGGATGGTTTAAAATCATCGGGCAGGTTCTGGTTGGGATCGTTATCGGGGCCATTCTCTATTTCTGGCCTGCATTTGCGGAGTATAATACCCTGACCACCGTTCCCTTTTTGAAAGAAGTTCATATTGACTATGCCTTTTTTGGAGACGAATACGCCTGGCTGATCTACATTCCTGTGGTCATTTTTATTATTACGGCTGTCAGCAATTCGGCCAATTTAACCGATGGCCTTGACGGCCTCCTCTCCGGAACATCAGCCATTGCCGGTGTGATTCTCGGAATTTTTGCTTATGTATCCGGCCGGGTTGATTTCTCCTCTTTCCTCAATATTATGTACCTGCCGGGCACCGGAGAACTTACCATTTTTGTGGCATCACTTGTTGGCGGGTGTCTCGGTTTTCTCTGGTACAACTCTTATCCCGCCCAGGTATTTATGGGCGATACCGGCTCACTGGCACTTGGCGGAGCGATCGGTGCGCTTGCTGTCATGATTCACAAAGAACTGCTTCTACCCATCATTTGCGGAATTTTTCTGGTTGAAGCGGCATCTGTAATCATACAAACCACCTGGTTTAAATACACCAAACGAAAATTCGGCGAAGGCCGCCGGGTGTTTTTGATGACCCCCATTCACCACCATTTTGAAAAACAGGGATGGCCAGAATCCAAAATAGTCGTTCGTTTTTGGATTGTTGCCATACTCCTGGGAATTATCAGCCTGCTAACCCTGAAACTACGATGATGGATGTAAAAAACAGACATATCGTTGTTGCAGGAGCCGCCCGGAGCGGCATTGCCGTTGCTCTGTTGCTAAAGCGTAAAGGCAGTGTTCCGTTTGTTACCGATTCGGGGCCAATTGAACCTGGATATGCCGAAAAACTGAAAAATGAAAAAATTCCATTCGAAGAAAACGGACACAGCGGCCGCGCCCTGGAAGGCGACTTTTTAGTTCTCAGCCCAGGAGTTCCCAGCAATTCAGCCATAGCAAAATCGTACCAGAATCAGAAGAAGCAGGTGTTTTCTGAAGTTGAAGTGGCAAGCTGGTTCTGCAACTCTCCCATCATTGCAGTTACAGGCAGCAACGGCAAAACATCGGTTGCAAGCTGGCTTGCGCACACGTGGAAACTGGCCGGAAGAAAATACATTTTGGCGGGAAATATCGGCACAGCCTTTTCCGATCATGTTGAGCAAACATCTCCTGAAAAAAATGTGCTGCTCGAAATCAGCAGTTTTCAGCTCGACCACATCCATCAGTTTCATCCGGAAATCAGCATCATTTTGAACATTACACCGGATCACCTGGACCGTTACGATCACGATTTTGATAATTATGCATCCTCAAAACTAAAAATCACAAAAAATCAGAATCAGGCCGACTGGTTTATTTACAATGTTGACGACCCAATCCTCTCCAATCATGCTCAAAAACTGGTTGGAGAGGATAAAATCCCGAACGCACTCGCATTTTCGAGTACACAGGAGGTTGCAAACGGGGCATTTGTCCGCAACGGTGAACTGATTTTAAAACTCAACAACAAGGAAGAACAGCTTATGCATATCGGAGAAATAGGTTTATCCGGACAGCACAATCTTCAGAACGGGATGGCCACCGCACTTGCTGCCCGGGCATCGGAAATCAGAAACGAGTTTATACGCGAAAGCCTTAAAACATTCGAAGGTGTTACACACCGGCTTGAGCTGGTGAGAAATTTCCAGGGTGTTCGTTATGTGAACGACAGTAAAGCCACAAACGTGAACGCAGTCTGGTTTGCATTAGACAGTTACACGGTTCCTGTTGTCCTTATACTTGGCGGCCGCGATAAGGGTAATGATTATTCGATACTGATTCCTCAAATCCGTGAGAAAGTGCACACCATTGTGGCTATAGGTGAGGCACGGGAAAAAATTTATGATCAACTCGGGGAAATCGTGCCCCACCTCCTGGAAGCCGGCAGCATGAAAGAAGCCGTAAAACTTGCACGTAAATCAGCCAAACGAGGCGAAGTGGTTTTGCTGAGCCCGGCCTGTTCCTCTTTCGATATGTTCAAAAACTTTGAAGACAGAGGCAATGCATTTAAACAAGCGGTATTGGAATTATGATTAATCACAATCAAACAGAAACAATCATTGGTACGGACACCATTGGGTATAAAGTGACCTTGAAGCGTCTGAAGCATAGCGGAAGCCCTTCAAGCGTCACAGAAAAGTTGCTTATAGGCACAAGCGAGACGCTTGCGCCATCCTATAATATGAACCCTGAACCCTGAACCCTGAACCCTGAACCTTGCAATACACCACACCAAATAGCAAAGTCGGCTCCATCTTCGGTACCACCGAAGAGGAACTTGAGGTGCCCAAAAGAGGCAGTGACCAGATTCTGCTCTTGTCCGTCATTCTTTTGATGGTATTCGGAACCCTGGCGGTTTTCTCTTCCATCGCTTTTTTTGCGCAGTCTCACGGCACCACTGCCGCCCGGCTTGTATCCGCCCATATCATAAAAATGGGGATTGCATTCTTGGTGATGGTTTTTGTATCCAGGATTAACTACACCGTTCTGGCCAGATTCAGCCGGCTGCTGATGCTGCTGAGCTGGATATTGCTTGTGGCCGTGTTGATCTATGGTGATTTTGTGTTTGGCGCACGGCGTTCATTGTCAGTTGGAAGTTTTTCATTTCAGCCTGCCTCGTTTGCAGCAGTAGCTTTGATTTTACATGTATCTGTACTTCTTCATGAAAAACAGGATTATATAAAAAGTTTCAAGCGGGCCTTTTTGCCCATAATGTTCTGGATTACCATCACTTGCGGCCTGATTGCCATCGAAGATTTCAGCAGTGCAGCACTCCTGATGTCAATTACCGTGTTGATGATGTTTGTTGGCCGCATCAGCGCACCGCAGCTTTTTGGTTTAATATTAATCGGGTTGGTTGGCGGTACTGCCTTTGTTTATACATCGGCAGAACGGCAAAGCAGAATTACCCAATATGCCGCACAAATAACAGAAATAAATAACCGGCACTTTGAGTCCGGCAACGGATACCAGGCACAGCAGGCCCATATTGCCATTGCGCAGGGCAAATTCTTCGGTGTGGGCATCGGGAAAAGCACCCAGAGAGATTTTCTGCCTGCCCCCTACAACGATTTCATTTTTGCCATAATCGCTGAAGAGTATGGAATAGCCGGTTCTTTCATGGTCATTTTTCTGTTTACAATTATTCTGATTCGCGGTATAGCCGGAATTGCCCGCCGGGCACCCGATGTTCTGGCCACACTGATGGCTTTAGGCGCCACTTTGATGATCACAATGTACGGATTTGTAAATGCTGCCGTAGCAACCGGCCTCTTTCCCGTAACCGGCCTGCCCATGCCATTTATCAGTTACGGCGGTACCAGCATGCTTTTTGCCGGTTTGATGATGGGAATTCTGCTCAATATTTCGAGATATAACATCAACCCCGAAACAAGATTTTATAACGGATGATTACCACCGTTGCCAAGGACATATCATCTACAGACACCCTCACCGCTGCCGTGAGTCCGAACAGGATACTCATGGCAGCCGGTGGTACGGGTGGTCACGTATATCCGGCTATTGCCATTGCAGATGCGATGAAAAAATTGAAGCCTGAAACAGAATTTCTGTTTGTTGGCACCCGCAACCGAATGGAATGGGAAACAGTGCCAAAATATGGCTACAACATCAAAAGTATCTGGATCAGCGGGCTTCATCGCCGTTTGACCACTCAAAATTTACTCTTTCCGTTAAAGCTGGTGGTCAGTCTTATTCAGAGCTTTTTCATCCTGAAATCTTTCAAGCCCGATATGGTAGTGGCATGTGGCGGATTTGCAGCAGGCCCCGTGGGATGGGTAGCCAAAAAACTGGGAATCTCGCTGGTACTACAGGAGCAAAACAGTTTTCCGGGAGTTACCAACCGAATGCTGGCCAGGCATGCCGATCAAATATTTACCGCTTTCGAAGAAGCGGATGATTACCTGCCAGAAGAAAAAACGGTGCTTGCAGGGAATCCAGTCAGAAGCCGCCTTGAAGAAATCAGCCGGGAAGATGCACTCAAAGCTTTCAATTTTTCTGATGAACATCCCGTACTGCTTATTCTCGGGGGAAGCGGCGGAGCCAGGGTAGTGAATGAAGCCATCATGGAACACCTCGACAAACTTCACGACGAACTGAAATTGCAAATTATCTGGCAGTGCGGCCGGAAATACCTGGAAAAGATCAAATCTAAAACGGATTTATCGGAATATCCCAATGTTCGGCTGCTGCCATTTATCGAAAATATTGATGCGGCGTATAGTGCCGCCGATCTGGTTGTGACCCGGGCCGGTGCAGGCACCTGCAGTGAGCTGATGAATGTACAACAGCCGGCTATTTTGGTGCCATCCCCGAATGTGGCGGGCGATCATCAGAAAAAAAATGCAAAAGCCCTTGTTGAGGCGGGCGCCGCAAAAATGCTGGATGAAAACCTGCTGAAAGGCAGGCTATCGGATATGATTGAGTCCCTGATACGAAGCAAAAAAGACCTCAGAGCTATGAGTCAGGCAATGGCTGAACTGGCCCGGCCGGATGCCGCCGACAGGATTGCAAAAGATATTTTTTCAATGATAGAACAAAAAAAGAAATGAGCCGCACGATTCAAACACAACCTATATTTGGCAGAACACGACACATCCACATGGTTGGGATTGGCGGAATCGGTATGAGCGGTATGGCTGAAATTTTGCTGCTCAGAGGATATAAGGTAACCGGCTCGGATCAATCCAGCTCGGAAACAACTGAACGGCTCACGGAATTGGGCGCTGAAATTTACAACAAGCACGAAGCGTCCAATATAGAGGGTGCCGATGTGGTGGTGTATACCAGCGCAGTAGAAGCATCCGAAAATGAAGAGACCCGTGAAGCATTGGCACGACAGATTCCCGTCATCAAACGGTCGGAAATGCTGGCTGAATTGATGAGAATGAAGTACGGAATCGGCATAGCGGGCACTCACGGAAAAACCACCACTACCACCATGACCGGCCATGTGGTGCAGGACGGCGGTTTTGACCCCACCATTATTGTTGGCGGCCGCGTCCACAGTTTTGATAAAACCAATGCGGTAGTCGGAAAGGGTGATATCATCATTGTGGAAGCTGATGAGTACGACAGAACCTTTTTGAGGCTGTCACCCTCGTTAGCTGTCATCACCAATATTGAAGCAGAACACCTGGATACTTACAGCGATCTTGAAGATGTAAAAGATGCATTTATTCAGTTTGCAAACAAGGTGCCTTTTTACGGCGGTGTAATTGTCTGCCTGGACAATCCGGAAGTAAGGAGCATTCTGCCCAGCATCAAAAAAAGAATTATCAGTTACGGCTACAATCCGCAGGCATTAATCCGCGCAGTAAACGTATCGCACGAAACTTTTACCAGCTCGTTTACCGTGCTGGCTGATGACAAGGAACTTGGCAGCATTAAACTTCAAGCCCCGGGAGATCACAATATCAAAAATGCACTTGCAGCTATTGCCGTCGGGCGTGAGCTGGGTATTGATTTTGATAATATCAAGTCGGGATTGGAACGGTTCAGCGGAGTTTTCAGACGCTTCCAGCTTAAGCTGAAAACTGACGACATCTTGGTTATTGATGACTACGCTCATCACCCGACTGAAGTGCAGGCCACCATTCAGGCCGCCAAACAGGGATGGCCCGACCGGAGGATTGTTGCTGTTTTCCAGCCACACCTTTACTCACGCACTCAGCAAATGTACAAGGAATTCGGGCTCTCATTTTTCGACGCCGAAGTGCTCGTAGTAACCGGAATTTATCCCGCCCGCGAAGCGCCGATCGAAGGTGTGAGCGGAGCATTGATTGCCGACACTGCCAAAAATTACGGCCACAAAGACGTGCATTTTCTCGATGATGCCTCCGGGTTGCCGGAAAAACTGGAAAACATTGTTCAGAAAGGTGATATGGTCATCACAATGGGTGCGGGAGACATTTATAAGTATGGCGACAAATTTGTGGAATCGATCAAACATAAACAGAAATCAAACCATTGAGCAGGACTAAAAAACATAAAAAGAAGTGGTTCTCATCCATCGCAGGCATTGCTTTTGCGCTGACCTTGACAGGGCTTGCTGTGTTTGCTGGTTTCTATATGGAAAAGAATACGGAGATTAAAGCCCTGCAATTTACCGGCCACTATTTTACTGATGAAGAATTACTGGTCAATACCATCGACTCCCCCATCGGGATGATGGCTGACAGCATACGGTTTGAATCTATTTTTGAGAGCCTCCAATCTCTGCCTTATGTAAAAGACGTGAATGTAACGATGAATATCCGTGGCACACTCACATTCGGCATCAGGGAGCATGAACCCATTGCCATGCTTGTGGATGGATCAAACAGAAGCTATGTGGCCGAAGGCGGGATTAAACTGCCGGTTTACCCTGAGAAAATCCGAAATGTACCGCTGGTTTACGGTTTTGCTGCACTACCTGTGGCCGACACGCTGAAGAGCGATGCCTACCGGCAGGTCGAAGATTTTTTGATCTCGGCAAGACAGAACAACCTGGGCTGGATTACCATCAGCGAGGTAGCCTGGAACAAACACGAAGGCGTGGTAGCCCTCACTCACGATAATGGAGTAAAACTGCTTTTCGGCCAAGATAACTTTGACCGAAAACTGAGGCACTGGCAGGCTTTTTATACTGATGTAGTATCGAAAAAAGGTATTCAGTCATTCAACATTATAGACCTGAGGTTCAGAGATCAAATTGTAACAAGAAATTAAACAAGAATAAATATTTAGCAATCAAAAACAGTCAGGTGCATCTATGGAACACGAAAACGAACGAATTGTAGTAGGCCTCGACATTGGAACCACGAAAGTGTGTGCGGTTGTGGCTTCCATCAACGAGCAGGACAGAATTCATATTCTGGGGGTAGGGAAGGCTCCCAGTGAGGGNTTAAACCGTGGTGTTGTTGTAAATATTGATAAAACGGTTAATGCAATAAAATCCGCNATCAATCAGGCAGAGCTTGCCTCAGGCATTGAAGTGAGTTCGGTAAATGTGGGGATTGCGGGAGATCATATCCGAAGCATCCGGAGCAAGGGAGTGATCACCATCAACAACCGCGATAAAGAGATTACCGTGCAGGATGTTGAGCGAATTTTGAAAGATTGCCAGCAGATCATGCTGCCGCCGGATCAGCAGATTATCCATGTGATACCACAGGAGTTTGTGGTGGATGGACAAGATGGCATCAGCGACCCCGTGGGAATGAGCGGTATGCGTATGGAAGCGGAAGTTCACATCATTACCGGACTGGTTTCTGCCGCCAAAAACCTTTACCGGTGTGTAGAGCGTGCCGGTTACCAGGTGGCCGATATTATACTCGAGCCCCTGGCAGCTTCTTACGCCGTACTGGATGATGAGGAAAAAGAAGCCGGTGTAGTTCTGGTGGATATAGGCGGCGGAACCAGTGACCTGGCTGTATTTCAGGACAACACCATACGCCACACGGCAGTGATTGCCATAGCCGGGAAAAAAGTGACCGATGATATCAAGCTCGGGCTGAGTGTGCTGGAAGACCAGGCACAAAAACTGAAGCATGAGCACGGTGAGTGCTTTGTGGATTTGATTGATGAGGATGAATCCATCACCATACCGGGCATTGCCGGGCGGCCGCCGAAAGAGATCACCAAGAGTATTCTCGGAAAAATTATCCAGGCTCGAATGGAAGAAATTCTTGAAATCATCGCCATTGAAGTGAAACGCAGCGGATATGCAAGCAGTCTCAGCGCCGGTATTGTGATTACCGGAGGTGGGTCGCTCATCAAAAATATCTGTCCCCTTGCCAACGAAGTGTTGGGGATGGATGCAAAAATCGGACGGCCTCTGGGCCTGGCAGGCGGTTTGATTGATGAAGTGGACAGCCCCATTTACGCTACCAGTGTTGGGCTTGTGCTGCATGCACTGAAGGCCGAAGGAGTGGAAAGCCAGGCGATGGTGCCTACATCTTCCAAAGGAACAGGTGTTGAAAAAGTGCTCGATTCCATCACAGAACGGATGAAGAGCTGGTTTAAGGAACTGTAATTTTAATCGAAATTCGAAACTCGTGGCACGACTTAGAGTCGTGCCACGAGTCACAAATTTTTATCAAGACACAATCAATCATAAACAGACAACAGCAATCTAACATTTAGCATAAAACAGCAATCATAAACGGAGTTAACTATGGAATATGTAACATCACGCTTTAGTTTTGACGAAAAAGGTCAGGATAATGCGAAAATAA
>SL_3KL_010_SEDDRAFT_10002107_pt1 | contig 18221 bp, 12 predicted proteins | sample SodLakKL_010_SED_2_FD_10381 | JGI IMG/M metagenome (IMG submission 10381) | reverse complement strand
CCCCCCCCCTGCACGTAGACATTAACATTGGAGTTCTCATCCATAAAAGCTTCTGCCAGCAGATCTGAAACAGGCTGTACAGAAGTAGAGCCCACCACGGTAATAGAACCGGTAAGTTCTTTTTCTTCAGCGGTATGTTCTTCATTGTTCGTATTACCTCCACACCCGGACAGGGCAAAGAAAGAAAGACATAAAAATGTTACAAAAACAAGAGTAATTAAGTTTCTTTTGAAAAACAAAAAAATCGACCTCCCTTAATATTATAAATACCTGATAGCTATCGATACAAATATAGCATTCTATTATTAATCTGATTTCTAGGTTATGTAAATTTATTGTAAAGAAAGTTTTAGATAACGTAAGCATTTAATTTAAATGAAGGTATTTAACACTTTGTGGTGGAACTTTTTAATACATTTAAAAATTATGAATCTAATCTTTATAAGTTTTTTCACAAAATGGGAATTATAAATTTTGACACCTAACCTTAGCGAAGTAATTCAAACTTTTTATCAAAGGAAGGGGAATCATAGATGAGTCAAAAAGTCCTGGTAGTAGACGACGAGGAATCAATTTTAACCTTACTAAAATATAACTTCGAAAAAGCGGGGCTTATTGTTATTACAGCGGAAGAGGGGAAAAAAGCGTTAGAAAAAGTAAAAGAAGAAAAGCCTGATTTAATTATTTTAGATATTATGCTTCCCGGGATGGATGGGATTGAAATATGTAAAGGACTTAGAAAAGAGGACAACAATATTCCCATACTGATGCTTACGGCTAAAGATGAAGAGATAGATAAAATACTGGGCTTAGAAATAGGAGCCGATGATTATATGACTAAGCCTTTTAGCATAAGGGAATTGATGGCCAGGGTAAAAGCTATGCTTCGTCGTTCCCTTCAATATGGAGAAAGCAAGGGTGAGGAAGATAAGGTAATAGTAAATGACCTGGTGGTTTTTCCAGATAAGTACGAGGTATTTCTAAAAGGTGAAAACATTATTTTGACTCCCAAGGAATTTGAACTTTTAGAGCTTTTGGTCAGGAATAAAGGTAAAGTATTAGACCGCAATTTTCTTTTGAACAAAATTTGGGGGTATGATTATTACGGTGATACCCGTATCGTAGATGTTCATATAAGTAATTTAAGGGAAAAAATAGAAGATAAAACAGCAAAGCCCAAATATATTATAACCGTGCGGGGAGTAGGTTATAAGTTAAAAGAATAAGTAAGCGGGTGATAAAGTGAAAACAATTCGCGGCAAGTTAATGATTACCTACCTGGCCTTAATCATAGTTATCATTATGATACTGGGTGTATCCCTTTTACGTTATATTGAAAACGACTATATGGAAAATCTCCGGGATAAACTGCACAGCCAGGCTATTCTTATTGCGTCTATGACCCGGGATATTTTTCAGGAACCTGAAGCAGGGAGGATGGAAACACTGGCCAAAGAGGTCTCCCGGGAAATTGGCCCCAGGGTTACCATTATTAATCCTCAAGGAAAAGTCCTTGGAGATTCTGATCAAGATGCTGAAACTATGGAAAATCATAAGAATCGTTCTGAAATAGTAAAGGCGGATGAAAAAGGGGTGGGGTTTAGTACCAGGTTTAGCAGTACATTAGGGACAGAAATGCTTTATGCAGCTGTGCCTGTATACTTGGGAGATGACCTGGCAGGTTTTGTAAGGGTAGCCCTTCCCCTGACGGAGGTTAACCAGGCGATCAGGCAGATCTGGTCCATGATTATCAGTGCAGTTCTGATAGCTTCACTTGTTTCCGTAATAATAAGCATCAAATTTGCCCGGAATATAACCAGGCCTCTGGAGGAAATGACTCAAAAAGCAATAGTTATGGCCCAGGGTAATTTTAACCAAAAAATCTATACCAGGGATGATGATGAAATCGGTCAGCTGGCAGAAGCTTTTAATTATATGGCCCAGACGTTAAAAGAAAAGGTACAGGAAATTATTAAAGGAAAAACCCAGCTGGAAAGCCTTTTGTCCAGTATTGTTAGCGGAATTATTCTTTTAGATAAGGAAGGAAAGATCCAATTAACTAATCCGGCAGCCGAAGCAATTATATCCTTTTCCAGTGATGAAGTTATAGGGAAATCCCACTTGAGCCTGTTAAGAAATTACGAGCTTTCCACTAAAGTTGAGAGAGTTTATAAAACCGGGAAGCCGGAGCGGTTAGAAATGGTATTGACCCTTCCTTATGAAATAATATTGGAAGTGTATCTAGGCCCGGTAGTTGATTTACAAGGGGAGGTTTCTGGCCTTGTCCTGGTATTTCACGACATTACAGAACTCCGCCGCCTGGAAAAAGTCAGGAGCGAATTCATAGCAAATGTTTCCCATGAACTGCGCACCCCTGTAACTTCCGTCAAAGGATTCGCGGAGACTCTCTTGGAGGAAGACACCTTAAAAGACCCACGAGCTGTCAAGGAATTTTTGACTATCATAAACCAGGAGGCAGAGAGGTTGAGCCGGCTCATTGGGGATTTGCTGGAACTTTCTAAAATAGAGGGCCAGGGGCCCTTAAAATTTGCCCCTGTAAACTTGAAAGAAGTGGCTGAGGAAACAATTAAAAAATTAGAACCCCAGGCAAAGAAAAAGAAATTAACGCTGAAGCTGGAGTATCCTTCAACCTTCCTTTATGTTCTTGGAGATGAAGATAAAATTCACCAGGTATTCTTAAATTTATTGGATAACAGTATAAAATACACTCCGGAGAATGGGAAGGTTGAGGTAGTTTTTAAAGAGGAAAATAAAGATATCCAGGTTATGGTAAAAGACACGGGGATAGGCATCCCAAAAGAAGAAATCCCTAGAATATTTGAACGATTTTACCGGGTAGACAAAACCAGGAGCAGGAAATACGGAGGAACTGGTTTGGGATTGACTATTGTTAAACATATAGTTGAAGCTCATCACGGGCGAATATGGGTAGAAAGTGAGCCTTCCCAGGGAACCAGCTTTTATTTCACTCTTCCCAAAAGAACCCCCAAGCTTTAATAATAAGAGCCTGGGGGTTTTTCTTTACAAAACTTTTACATTTACTTTATAGCAGATTTACAGTTATTTGGTACAATAAGGCATGTAACTTAGACTAAACTCAAAAGGATAAGAAACTGGGGTGCTGATTTGAAAAAACCTGAAGAGCAAAAAGTTAAAATATATATAAAGGACTTAACGTTTTACTATGGTAATGTTAAGGCTTTGGACATTGGTGCCTTCAAGATTTATTCCCATAATATAACAGCCCTTATAGGGCCTTCAGGCTGCGGTAAATCAACATTTTTACGTATTATAAACCGTATGAATGATTTAATAGATGATGCCAGGATAGAAGGCAAGGTATATATAGGCGAGGAAGATATTTACTCTAATGAGATAGACGTAGTAAATTTACGTAAAAATGTTGGTATGGTTTTTCAAAACCCCAATCCCTTCCCTAAATCTATTTTTGATAATATTGCGTACGGGCCCCGTGTTCACGGTTTAAAGGATAAGAATATATTAATGGAGATTGTGGAACAGAGTCTAAAACAGGCTGCTCTATGGGATGAAGTAAAGGACAGGTTATGGAAGCCTGCTCTGGGTTTATCCGGAGGTCAGCAGCAGCGGCTATGTATTGCCAGGGTTCTGGCAGTTCAGCCGGACATTATCTTAATGGATGAACCTACTTCAGCTTTGGACCCAATAGCAACCTTGAGGATAGAGGAACTGGTACAGGACCTAAAGGAAAATTATACGATTATTATTGTTACCCATAACCTATCCCAGGCCGCCAGGATTTCTGATTACACGGCCTTCTTCCTTCACGGTAAGATTGTAGAATGTGGAGCTACAGATGATATTTTTACCAACCCCAGGAAAGAGAAAACAGAAGACTACATTACCGGTAGATTTGGTTAAAAACATTTACGTGAAGGAGTGTAAAAGTTGGGGAGAAAATCTTTTCATGCCGAGCTGGAAGAACTTCAAAAAGATATATTAAAGCTGGGGGGGCTGGTGGAGCAGGCCATCTACAAGGGAGTCAAGTCCCTGGTGGAAATGGATGTTAACCTTGCTCAAGAGGTCATTGATAGCGATGATGTAATTGACAGCTATGAACTGGAAATTGAAAATAAATGCCTTACCTTGATAGCCCGACAGCAGCCCATGGCCCGGGATTTAAGGACTATTGGGACCGCCCTTAAAATTATTACTGATTTAGAAAGAATGGCAGACCATTCCACGGGAATAGCCAAGGTTACCAAAAGACTTCAAGGCCAGGAGCTAATTAAGCCTTTAGTTGACGTGCCCCGTATGGCCCAGCTGGCTCAACGGATGGTAGCGGACAGTTTACAAGCCTTTATACAAAGGGATACCAACCTGGCTTTAGAAATGATAGAGCTGGATCACGAAGTAGACAACCTGTACCGACAAATATTTCGAGAACTGCTGATATTAATGATGGAAGAACCCAAAAATATAACCCAGGCCACTTATATTCTTCTGGTAGCTCGCAACCTGGAACGAATAGCAGATCATGCCACAAACCTGGGAGAATGGATTATCTACATGGTGACCGGAGTAAGGAAAGAGCTAAACTTATAGAAGGAGAAAAATTGATTCCTAATCCGTGGGCCGCGGGTTCAATTCCTGCCAGGCGCACCATCAAGAAATTCTGACGCCACAATCATTGTGGCGTTTCTTTTTAAATGTGTAACTCCCTGGCGAGGGAACTAAACCTGGGTGCAAACAATGTATTTGAAGAAATGGTAGGTCTTTTTGCCCTAAATTGCGTAAATAAGTTATATATTGCAAAAAAAACCATTTAAAAAAAGGGTTTTGCTAAAAAATGTAGAATTTTGCTAATTATTAGATTGGGGCAGGGTTGTGCAAACAACTGTGATTGGGGTGATCGCCTGTGAAAAACTTATCAATAATCAAATTAATAGTAGTTTCTTTTATTATAATAAGTTCAGTTATCATCTTTTTGGGTAACCATGCTGAAGCATTTAATTTAGGGTTTTTGCCCCAGACTGAAAATGGAATCACTGTCCCTTATTGGTTTATGCTCATCCTTCTTTCCCTGTTGGGGGTTACAATCCTTTTCATAATTGTAAATATACTACTACGTTATAAAGTAAAAAAACTTTCCCAGTCAGATAAACACTGGAGATTGGCTCTGGAGGGGATTGGAGACGGTGTATGGGATTTAAATCTCGGGACGAATAAAGTATTTTACTCCCGGCAGTGGAAAAAAATATTGGGCTATGAAGAGAATGAAATAAAAAATGACCTTAGTGAATGGGAGCAGAGAATCCACCCTGAAGATAAGGATAGAGTGATGGAAAATTTTCAAGGCCATTTAAATCGGCCTACAGAAATTTATTTTGAAGAATACCGGGTACGGTGTAAGGATGATACATACAAATGGGTAATGTCCAGAGGGAAGATTATGGAATATGGGAAAAATGGAGAACCCTTAAGAATGGTTGGTACCTACACAGATATTACTGAACGGAAGCAGGCGGAGAAAGAGCTCAGGTATCTAAGTTTTCACGATCGTTTAACCGGCCTTTACAATAGGGATTATTTTGTCGGCGAATTAAACAAACTGGATCGGAAGGAAAACGTGCCCATAAGTATTATTATGGTCGATATCAACGGGCTTAAACTGGTTAATGATAAGTTTGGTTACCGTAAAGGAAATGAACTATTAAATCAAGTAGCTATGATTATTCGGGCAGCATGTCGTAACTCGGATCTTTTTTCCCGTTGGGGGGAGGACGAGTTTGCCATATTTCTGCCCAATACAGATGAAGAAACATCTATGATTGTTTGTTCTAAAATCAGGTCTATCTGTAAAGATATGAAGGATTCCCCTTTACAGCCAAACCTGGCATTGGGAGTAGCCACGAAAAATGTTGACTGGGAGGATATTCAGGAGGTTCTGAGGGAAGCAGAGAACCGCATGTATAAAAATAAATTGATGGAAGGGAAGAGTTCCCGGAGTTCTTTAATCACTTCACTGCAGCAGACCTTAAGTGAAAAAACCGATGAAACCGAAGAGCATACCCGTCGTATGAAAGGATTGGCCCTTAAAATAGGACAGGCTTTGGGGTTATCGGACAGCATGCTGGATGAACTGGTTCTTGTGTCTATTCTGCATGACATCGGGAAAATTGCGATTCCCGACAGCATATTGAATAAGCCCGAAGGCCTAAATGATAAAGAATGGGAAGTGATGAGAAAGCATTCGGAAATTTCACAGCGCATTGCCCTCTCTACTCCGGATCTGGCTCATATTGCTTATGCCGTTTTATCCCATCATGAACGATGGGATGGTGGAGGTTATCCCAACCAGTTAAAGGGACATGATATACCGCTGGTTTCCCGAATCATTGCCGTAATCGATGCCTTTGACGTAATGACTCACGAGCGTCCTTACAAAAAAGCTATCAGCAGCAAGGAAGCCCTGGAAGAATTGAAGAGGTGTTCAGGGTCTCAGTTTGACCCTGGCATTGTAGAGGTCTTCGTGGAAACCGTTACCAGCGAAGGGGAATTAAAGGAAGAAAAACCAGCGGTTATAGATTTACAAAGCCGCCGCAAAGTAACGGGTGTAGGATTTTAGATTATTCTTTTTATTTAAAAAGGAATTTAACTCTTTTTGTAGAATATAATTGTTTATCTTTGTTTGGTTTTTTTATTTTAGGAGGTGTACAAAGAATTTATCATAATTGAATATACTGGCATTTTCCACCATAATAATAACGGGTGGGATGCGCTTTAGGGATTATATCTTAAAGAGATAAGCCTGGATTGTGCAGAAGGATTTATGATTTAAGGAAAATCATAAGGGATCCAATGCAGTATCTATGCAGGCTGTGGAAAATCTCATTACCGTGAGTTTTTTACAGCACCCGCTTTATTGTCTGAAATAGAAAGCAGGATCCCAAGTGAATAGAATATCCTGTTTTAAGTACGGCAGTAAAAGCGATTTTGCCAGCGGAGGGTATTAGAATCAAAAAGGGATTTATTGTTTGTTCTTTTTTTGAAATTATCTTATCCTATGCATGGTGGAAATAGGTTTATCCGCTTCAAGTAGCGAGAAGATTATAATAATTTCTTAAATGGAACAGTAATGATAATTTGATTCCTGGGAGCAGTTTTATAAAAACCTGTAATCTGATTAGACGCCTCCGTTTATTCAATTTAACGGCGGTATTTTTATTTTCCGGGAGTAGTAACCGGATATGGATAAGAGGGGTTATCAATACTTTACAGTTGATGAAAAGGATACGGAAGAAAAATTATTTTTTAGGAGGATGACTGTGAAAAATAAGGTTCTTATATTAATGTTGATTTTATCACTGGCAGCCATGCTGCTCTTAAGCGGCTGCGGGTCTGGTAATGGGGAAGAAGATGTAATTACATTAAACTTTGCAACTTTTTGGCCGGCTACTGACTTTCAGGTAGCGGAGGGCCACAATGCATGGATTGAAGAGATTGAGAGCCGCACTGAAGGTAGAGTCAGAATTCGGATGCAGGCCGGAGAGGCTTTGCTGGGAGCCAGGGAAATCTATGAAGGAGTAGAAAACAGGGTGGCTGATATTGGAACAACATGTCCCGCTTATACTCCAGGCTTATTTCCTGTGACCGAGGCTTTTGAGCTTCCGGGACTGCAGAACCCTAATGCCCTGGCGGCTTCAGTTACCATGCATGAAGGGTATAAACAACTTAAAGAAGAAGGGTTAATGGATGAGTATGAGGGTGTAAAAGTGCTGATGTTTTGGGCAACAGGGCCCGGAGATGTGATGACCACCAGGCCGGTTAATAACCTTCAGGACCTGCAGGGTATGGAAATGAGAGTAGTGGGAGGAACCATACCCACTATGGAGGCGCTGGGTGTAAGTCCTGTGTCTATGCCTATGTCGGAATCATACGTGGCTCTGAATTCGGGTATAGTGCAGGGCATCCTGGGACCCACGGATACCATCGAAGGCTTTAAATTAGGTGATGTGTTAACTCATATTACGAAAACACCATTTCTTTATAATATTGTCTTTATCAAAGTAATGAATTGGGATACCTGGAATTCCCTTCCCCCCGACATACAGGAGATCTTTGAAGAGGTTAGTGAGGAATTTGTGGAGAAATACGGTAAGCTGAGGACTGATTATACAAATCAAGGCCAGGAAATCGGGGTTCAGGAAGGAATCGAAATCATTGAGCTGTCTTCTTCCGAAGAGGCATTATGGCGGGAGCGCATAGAGCCCGTTGTGGAAAACTGGATTCAAAGTAAGGAAGCTGCCGGCCTCCCGGCCAGAAACATTGTTGAAAAAGTACGGGAACTGGATGCTCAGTATTCACAGGAACATGGTGGATATTAGTAATTTATTATTTTAGTAATTTCATTCTCAGTTAACAGGTGTTGTAATTCCCCGGGAGGGCTTCCTGGTCAGGTTTTTAAAACGGAACTGATGGGTTGCCCTCCCCAAAAAACATCAGGGTTTCCCTAAGAGTGAGGAGGCATAAGTATGGAGGTTTTGGAAAAATTTATCCGGGAATTGACCTGGAAAACTGCTCAAATCGGTCAAGTGGCATTGGCAGGCGTAATGTTTATTATTGTAGCAAATATAATCACACGTCAATTTGGAAGGCCCATAGCAGGCACTGTAGAAATTGTTGAAATATTGGGAGCTGTTTTACTGGCTATGGGAGTAGCTTACTGTGCTGTTAAAAAAGGCCATATTGCTGTAGGCGTGCTGGTGGAAAAACTTTCTGAACGAAAGGAAGCCATCGTGGAGGGCACGGTCAATTTTATTGCATTTATTTTTATTGGTTTGTTGGCGTGGGAGACTTTGGTTTATGGGACGAAAATGATGGAAAGGGGATATACCACAGGTCACCTTTTAATTCCCCTTTACCCTTTTATATACCTGGTGGGGTTTGGATTTGTCATGCTGGCTGTGGTACTCCTTCTGGAAGTCATAAAATGCCTGGTTGCCGCTGCTGTTCTAAAAGGAAGTGAGAAACAATGACCCCCGAACAAATAGGTGTTTTATCAGTACTGGTAATTTTTGTTCTTTTATTCGCACGCATGCCTGTAGCTTATGTGATGATTGTGGTAGGAATGGGCGGTTATGCTTATCTGGTTTCCCCAAAGGCTGCAGTATCGGTTGCAGCTTCTTCTATGTTCAATACCTTTGCCTCCTATTCTCTAATCGTGATTCCCCTGTTTGTTTGGATGGGCTATATCGCGTTACATTCAGGGATAAGCCGCAGAATTTATGATGCTACTTACAAAGTTGCGGGAAGCCTCCCGGCGGGCCTGGCTTTAGCCTCCGTAGCGGCCTGCACGGCTTTTGGGGCAATCTGTGGTTCAACTACAGCTACCGCTGCTACCATGAGTGCGGTAGCTCTGCCTGAGATGAAAAGATATAATTATGACCGTTCACTGTCAACGGCGACCATTGCTGCATCAGCAATTTTAGGGGTAATGATTCCCCCCAGTGTAATATTCATCCTTTATGGGATCGCTACCGGGGAATCCATAGCGAAGCTTTTTCTGGCCGGTATTTTTCCCGGAATGCTGTTGATGGGATTATTTATGCTGGTGGTAATTATACAGGCGAAATTGAATCCACTGCTGGCCCCGGCGGGGCCAAGGGTAGGTTTTAAAGAGAAGGTAACTGCTGTTCTAAATGGCGGTATTGAAGTAATCATTATCTTTTTGGCAGTTATCGGGGGACTGTTTGCAAATATTTTCACCCCTACAGAGGCCGGTGCCGTAGGAGCCTTTTGTACTTTAATCGTGGCCGTAGTAAGAAGGCAGTTGAATTGGGGGGGTTTTGTGAAGTCCCTGGGGGATTCGGTTCAGATCTCTGCTATGATTATGTTTTTGGTTGCCGGCGCTGTAATCTATGGTCGCTTTTTGGCCATAACCGGCCTTCCTTCGGCCATGGCGATGTGGGCGGTAGCCCTTCCCCTCAGCCCCGTGGCTATTTTGGTGGTTATCTTATTTATTTATTTAATACTGGGGTTCTTTATTGATGCTCTGGCTCTAATTTTACTTACGGTTCCTATTTTTTATCCGGTGGCATTAACCCTTGGCTTTGACCCTATCTGGTTTGGGGTAATTATTGTCCTGGCGTTGGGGATGGGAGTGATTACTCCCCCTGTAGGGGCCAATGTGTATGTAGTAGCCGGAGTAGATAAAGAAACACCGGTTATGACTATCTTCAAGGGTACCTGGCCTTTTCTTTTGGCTATATTTGGCTGTATCGCTGTTCTCATTGTATTCCCGCAGATTGCTTTGTATTTACCCAATTTAGTAAAATAGATTAGTTTATCTTGTTTATTTTACAAGACTCATTGGAGTCTTTTTTTATAATATTTCTCTGAAAACCCACGGCCTTGTGCCGTAGGTTCAAGAAGAAATCCCAAGGAGGGCTGACTTTGAACAGCGACTCTGGCGTAAAAAAAGTAAAAGTAAACGTTAAGGGTTTTCAGGAATTAACGGCCCCAGCCGGTGAGAGTTTATTAAAATCTTTAGCTTCTGCAGGAATTGTTCTGGAGGCATCTTGTGGAGGGAATGGAACCTGTGGTAAGTGTAAGGTAAATATATTAAATGGTGAGGTTGTTGACAAAAAGGGGATGCCAGCCAAACCCTCAGAAGAGGGAAGCTATCTGGCATGCCAAGTTTTTCCCATCAGTGACCTGGTAATTGATAGAATTATCGAGATTGGTGTTAGCGCAAAAGGAAAAGTAAGAAAAATAAATATAGCTAAAGAAGACCTGAAAACCCTGACTAAAAAAATACTAATCAGGCCAGTATACCCAAAATTACAAAACAACTATTCTTTGCAGGAAATGATAAATAAAGCTTCTTCTGGACTAATACCAATGAACCCTGATGCCCTTAAGCAGCTTGCCAGAATCGCAACGCTAAAAAACAAAGAGGTCACNTTAGTCTGTGTTAATGAAGAGATAACCTCTATTGAGGAAGGCGATACCTGTAAAAAATTATATGGAGCTGCCTTTGATGTTGGGACGACTACAGTAGCCGGTATGTTGGTAAACTTAATCAATGGAAAAGTTGTCGCTGCTGCATCTGCATCTAATCCGCAAATGCATTTTGGCGCTGATGTAATTTCCCGTATCAAGTTTGCAGGAGAGCCTGAAGGCTTACATAAGTTGTCTGAAGGTATTAGAAAAACGTTGAATCATATTATCTTAGAATTGTGTAAAAAAGCGAATATTTCCAATCAGTCAGTATACCTGGTAACTGCTGCAGGGAACTCAACTATGGAGCATCTGTTATTGGGTGTCTCGCCTGAATCCCTTGGCCGTAATCCCTATGTCTCAGTTTTTAGCCTTTTGCCTCCCTTGGCCGGCAAAGAAATAGGACTGGATATAAATTCTGGAGGTAGAGTGCAGCTTCTACCCAATATTGCCAGTTTTGTAGGTGCAGATACAGTGGCTGCTATTATTGCCGTAGATCAAGACGTAACAGATAAATTAACGCTCCTCTTGGATTTAGGGACTAATGGGGAGATAGCATTGGGCAATAGAGACAGATTGGTGGTCAGCTCTACTGCTGCGGGACCGGCCTTTGAAGGAGCTCAGTTAAGTTATGGTATGCGGGCGGTGGAAGGGGCCATTGATACAGTAAAAGTTAAAAATGGTGACCTTATGATTACTACCATTGAAAATGGTAGAGCTAGAGGTATTTGCGGATCCGGTATTGTCATGGCTGTGGCAGAACTTTATAAGGCCGGATTTATTTCCAGCAGCGGCAGGTTGGTTGATGACCCAAGTGCCGTAGAGTTTCCCAATTTGATAAAAGAACGTCTAAGAATTAACAATGGCAAAAGAGAGTTTGTCCTTGCTTTTGCAGAAGAAACTGATACAGGACAGGAAGTTAAAATTTCACAACATGATATTAGAGAGATACAGCTGGTTAAATCATCTATATACACAGGGGTACAAATACTGGCTGAAAAATTGGGAGTAGCGATTGATAAAATAGAACAAATCTTAATTGCTGGAGCGTTTGGCAATTATATTGATATTAATAGTGCCCTGGCTATTGGATTACTACCTAAAGTCAGCCTTGCTATTGTTAAATCAGTTGGAAATGCAGCCGGGGAGGGTTCTGCAAAGGCTCTCATGTCAGAGGTTTATTTAAATCGATGCTTTAAGCTGGTAGAAAAAGTTACCTTTATTGAACTGGCTAATGATAATGAGTTTCAAAAAAAATTTATAGAAAACCTTTCATTCCCAGAGTGACAAAGTGACAGGGGTTTACAATTGGCTAAATCATTAATAAATAATATTCCTTTTTTAAAAAAGCGGTCTCATAAACCGCTTTTTTTTCATGATAATGGATATAATACCTTGAGTAGATACTTGACCTCTATACATTAATACGGCAATTAATATTGGAGATTATACATTTTTAAATGCTCTTAGAGCAAAAAAACAAAGATTGGTGGGGTTTATGAAAAAGAAAATTATGTATGTGGTCCGGCCTGTGGAGGGGGGGATCAGGGAACATATAAAGGTTCTGATTCAATATCTGAACACATCTTATGAACTTGTAGTGGTCTGCCCTCCCATGGAAAAGCTGCAGGAAATCTTTGAGAAAGTGGGGGGCAGGATTATATCTCTAAACATCAGTGGAAAACTTGACCCTTTCAGGGATTTTTCCCAGGCGTTATTACTAGCTCGAACCATAAAAAAAGAAAGTCCGGACCTTATTCACCTTCACGGATTTAAGGCGGGGTTTTTGGGCAGGATTGCCTCCCTGGGGTTTCCCCGGATTCCCGTGGTATTAACAGTACATAATTTTTATGCTCATCCGGATCAGAGCAGGATTCCATTTTCATGTTTCCAGCAGGTGGAAAGGGTATTAAGCCGAAGGGCCAATGGGATTATCGCCGTTTCCGAGGCTCTAAAACGAAATCTCACCGATACCCTGGGGGTAGAAGACGGGAAAATAATTCGCATTTACAACGGTATTCATTATGAAAGCTTTCGGAATAATGGAGAAAAAGGAAGTTCATTTAAAGATGAATTGGGAATTCCTGGAGGAGTCCCCCTGGTAGGCACAGCGGCCAGGTTGGCCCCACAAAAAGGAGTGGGGATATTTTTGGAAGCGTCCCGCATGATACTGGATAAGGGAAGACCCTGCATTTTTCTGGTAGCCGGGGAGGGGCCCATGAAGGAAGAACTGGAAAACAGGGTGAACAGCCTAAATCTTAAGGGAAAAGTTATATTTCCAGGAAGGGTTGATAACATTGCGGAATTCCTGTCCTGCCTGGACATTTTTATCCTGCCTTCACTATCCGAAGGGCTTTCCATAACCCTGCTGGAAGCACTGGCAGCGGGAAAGCCGGTAGTGGCCTCCCGGGTTGGGGGAGTGCCTGAAATTGTTACTGACGGTGTTACGGGAACTCTGGTCCCCCCCGGCGACCCTGTGTCGCTGGCCTCTAAGGTCATGGAGTATTTAGATAACCCGGAACACAGTAAGAACATGGGAATTCGAGGCAGTCATAGAATAAAGGATAATTTTACCCTGGAGAACATGGTTAAGAGGACGGAAGAACTGTACAAAGAGCTTTGGTAAGGTGGGGTGTTGATGATAAAAAAATGCTTTTGGCTGGCATTCATAATGTTAATATTATTTATAATGCCTGCAAAGATTACTCTTGGAGCTCAGAGTGAGAAACAGGTAATAATGCTGGTGGTGGATGGGTTATCCCCGGCGGAGTGGCAATATGCCTCTAAGAATTTCCCCCATATCAAGGATTTCTGGGACAACAGCTCTATAGCTCTTATGAATACCGGTACCGGGGGGCGTTTAAACAGTGAAAATGCCTATGTGAGCATCGGCGCTGGAGCCCGGGCTGTAGGGACCGGAAAAGCCGGATGGGCTTATAACGTGGAGGAAAACCTCAACCATTTTACAGCGGGCACCCTATATCATCGCTATAACGGTACTGACCCTGGGGGACAAGTGGTGAATCTGGAGATAAATAACCTGATACAGGCCAATCAGTCTAAGAATTACCGTTCTGTTCCCGGGACTCTGGGGAATCTAGTCAGGGAAGCCGGGTTGAAGAGAGCTGTTTTGGGCAACGGGGACTCTGGTGAGATAAACCGCCTGGCGGTAAATCTAATTATGGATGAAAATGGTGTGGTGGATTACGGTAATGTCAGCAGGGAGATTCTAAATGCTCAAGGGGATGCCCCCTTTGGATACAGGACTGACCCGGATAATTTGTGGGAAAATTTATTAACAGTAAAAGGGAAAAGTCAGTTTTTAGTCATTGAGTGGGGGGATACTTTTCGACTGAGGGAAAGCCTGCAGCTGTTTCAGCCCGAGAAGAGGTTGCAGGAGTTTGACCGCATGCTAAATAAACTGGACATTTTTATAGAAAGACTCCTGACTCTGTCAGATGGAAATACAATGCTATTGTTACTTACTCCTTATCCGCAAGGGATTCTGTCCCCATCAGGGGAACAGCTTTCCCTGATGGGAATCATTTCCGGGGAAAGTGGCAGCAGTTTATTAACTTCAGACAGCACCCGGCGCCCGGGCCTGGTGACCAATTTGGATATTGCTCCTACGGTTTTACGTTTCTTAGGGATTTCTGTGCCTGCTTATCTAACGGGGGGAATTATGACTGCAGCTGCTGGTACCTCGGGGGGTGACCTGTCAAGTTTACTTGGGGTAAGTAACATGATTCATACAGTTCATCAACAGCGGCCCCCCTTGATTCAATTCTATATTTTACTGCAGATCCTGACGGTTGTTGGTGCCATTTTGGCTCTTTTATTTAAGAGGAGCAGCCATCTTCTTCGTTACTGGAGGCCTTTAATGGCAGGACTAATGTTAGTGCCTCTTTCTTTTTTAATATTACCGTTAATTATGACGGACAGCTTGATGATATCTTATATGACCATATTTATAATAACTTCTGTCTTGACGACCATATTTTTGTATCGAGCCGACAACACCCTTTTGTTTCTTCGTATTGGACTGGTTATTACCTTATTAATCGTATTAGATTTAGCCCTGGGGGGTAACCTGATTAAAAACTCTATTATGGGATACGATCCCATCAGCGGGGCCAGGTATTATGGAATTGGGAATGAATATATGGGAGTGCTGGTAGGGTCTTCTGTTCTTTTTATTGCAGCAGCCTACCAGGTGGGATGGAGTAAAAATACATATGCCGGAATTTTCACACTGATTTTCTTTGCTTTTATTCTTTATATCTTTATTTCTCCCCGGTGGGGAGCTAATTTTGGTGGTTCTTTGACAGCTTTGACAGCTTTCGGTTTTACTTGTCTGGGTTTGGGTAACTATAAACTAACCGGAAAAACCCTGTCTATCGTATTGGGTGCAGCTGTTCTTTTCGTGATGTTTTTGGTGCTGTTGAACCTTAAGGGAGAAGACGGTATAGTTTCCCATGTGGGCCGTTCTATGGTCATGGTGAGCAGAAATGGTTTTTCTGAAGTAATGGATATCTTAACCCGAAAGGGGGCCATGAATTTAAAACTCCTGCGTTACTCCCTCTGGAGCAGGGTCTTGCTGGTTTTCCTCGGACTGATGGCCTTTTTATTTTTTCAGCCTCCAGGGATGCTAAGAAAACTAAAGAACAGATATACTAGTTTGAGCGTAGGGTTCGCCGGAATCATCGTGGGAAGTGCCACTGCCATTATTGTAAATGACTCCGGAGTGGTGGCTGGGGCTACAACGCTGCTTTATGCCGGGATGCCCCTGCTGATGATGGCGATGGATTTTAATGGAAACCACAATCTAAGAAATTAGAATATGCTAAAGATAACTATAGAAAAATAGAGATAATAGAAGTAAATATTTTTATTTAGCAGGAAAATAATTCTTATTTATGGAATACTTTATCTATTGTTTTTTAGGGAAGAATAGAGCTTATTAAGGTTCATTTAATATAAACTGTTTTGGAAGGGGGTGTCCGGCTTTGAAAGCCGGCTTCAAATGTCCAAATTTTTGAATTACACGTTACCCAATGGGGTTAACCTGCATATCTATCCCACAGATAAGTTTAAGACCATAGTCTACTCTATCTTTTTACATCAAAATTTAAAAAAGGACCTGGCGGCGAAAACTGCACTGCTGCCCTTTGTTTTAGAGAGAGGTTCAAAAAAATGGCCCACTACCCGGGAACTGGTGATCACCCTGGAGGGTCTTTATGGGGCAGACATTATTACAGAAATACTAAAACGGGGAGAAAGGCAAATTGTCCAGTTTATTTTAGAGATTGTAAATCCCGTTTATGTTCAGGAGAATGGAAATTTGGAGAAAAAAGGGCTGGAGGTCCTTAAAGAGATTCTTACCAATCCTGTAGTAGAAGGGGAGGGTTTTAAAGAGTCATATGTGAACCGGGAGAAGGAGATTCTAGCTAATCTGGTAAAGGGCTTGATTAATGATAAGGTTTCTTATGCCGTAGAACGCTGTATCCAGGAGATGTGCCGGGAAGAGGATTACGGAGTCTATCGTCTGGGCAGGTTAGAGGACATAGAACATATGGACTCCAAGAATCTTTACAGTTATTACCAGGATCTTTTGAGCACCGCTCCCATAGATATTTTTGTGCTGGGGAAGGTGGACCCGGAACAGACCCTTGCCTTGATGGAAGAAACTTTTAACTTTCCCAAGGACAAAAGTTTTGATATGGAACCGACCCTGGTTTATAAGGAAGTAAAAGAACCCAGGTATGTGGAGGAACGGTTGGATGTGAACCAGGGTAAGCTGACCCTGGGGTATCGCACCAACATTATGGTGAAAGATGAAGACTATTATCCATTACTGATTTGTAACGGTATCCTGGGAGCTTTCCCCCATTCCAAGCTGTTCCAGAACGTTCGGGAAAAAGCCAGCCTGGCCTATTATGCCAGCTCCCGTCTGGAGAGGGATAAAGGAATTATGTTAATCGCCTCAGGGATAGAGATGGACAATTATGAAAAAGCCCTGGAGATTATTCAAAAGCAGGTGGAATCGGTTAAAGCTGGGGAAATTAGCAGTGACGAATTGGAAAGCACCCGGGTGGGTTTCATCAATCAAGTAAAAGTGACGGAAGACAGCCCGTATCAAATTATTGGCCGTTATTTGGGCGGAATAATCAGCGGCCGGCAGGAAACCCAGGAAGAGATTATTGAACAAATCAATCGGGTAAAGGTAGAAGATGTAGTCAGAGCAGCAGAAAAAATTCAACTGGACACCATTTATTTCTTGCGGAATAAAGAGTAGGAGGATAAAAATATGGCAGTGATTTGTGAACGGTTTTTAGAAAATGATACGATAAAGGAAAAAGTATATGTGGCGACCCTTGATCCCGGGTTGGAGGTTTTCGTTTTTCCCAAGAAGGGATATAATAAACAATACGCCAGTTTTGCCACTCAATTTGGTTCCATAGACAATACTTTTTATGTAGAAGGAAAAGAGAATTTGCTGGAGGTTCCCGATGGTGTAGCACATTTCCTGGAGCACAAGCTTTTTGAAGGGGAGCAGGGGAATGTTTTTGACGAGTTTGCCCGGTTTGGAGCTTCAGCCAACGCGTACACCAACTTTACTATGACTAACTATCTTTTTTCCAGCACCGATCATTTTGAAAAATGCTTTGATCTTCTTCTAAACTTTGTTCAGGACCCTTACTTTACTAAGGAAAGCGTGGAAAAGGAAAAGGGGATTATTGCCCAGGAAATCCGAATGTATGAGGATAATCCCAGCTGGAGGCTCTTTTTTAATCTTTTGGGCTCCCTATTTGCAGTGCACCCGGTAAGAAAAGATATTGCCGGGACGGTGGAAAGCATTATGGATATTGATGAAGAGGTTTTATATAAATGCTATCGAACTTTTTATCATCCCAGCAACATGGCCCTCTTTGTGGTAGGGGACCTGGAGCCGGAAAGGGTTATTCACCAGGTCATAGACAATTTGGAAAAGAAAAACTACCAGCCAATGGGAGAAATTAAGAGAATTTATCCGGAGGAACCAAAGAATGTCAGGGAAAAATGTGTCAGAGAGAAAATGGAGGTATCCCAGCCCCTGTTAAACCTGGGGTTTAAGGATCCGAACGTAGGATTTACGGGGCGGGAGTTATTTAAGAAAGAACTGGCCAGCGAACTGCTTTTGGAAATGCTTTTTGGAAAGGCTTCTGAAACCTATACCCGCC
>SL_3KL_010_SEDDRAFT_10002106_pt1 | contig 18226 bp, 17 predicted proteins | sample SodLakKL_010_SED_2_FD_10381 | JGI IMG/M metagenome (IMG submission 10381) | reverse complement strand
CTGGCGCTGCTGCGCGCGGTCGGCGCGAGCCGCGGACAGCTGTTCGGCTCGGTGCTGGGGGAGGCCGCCCTGGTCGGCGCGGTCGGTGGGGCGCTCGGCGCCGCCTTCGGCCTGCTGGTCGCCCGCGGGCTCCAGGTCATCCTCGGCACCATCGGCATCGAGCTGCCCGGTGACCTCGTGGTCCTGCCCCGCACCATCGGGGTCGCCATCGCCGTCGGGGTCGTGATCACCGTGCTGGCGGCGATCGTGCCCGCCCGCCGCGCCGTGGCGATCCCGCCCGTGGCCGCGCTGACCGAGGTCGCCGTCGCGGCGCCGGCCGGACGCGGGCTCGTGCGGACCGTGCTCGGTGCCGTCCTGCTGACCGGCGGGGTGGCAGCCCTGGCCACGACGCTGCTCACCGACGCCGGAGCCGTCACCCTCGGGGTCGGAGCGGTCGCGCTGTTCCTCGGTGTCGCTGCCCTGTCCGCGCTGATCGTCCGTCCCCTCGCACGGCTGCTCGGCGGCCCCAGTGCCGCGCTGGGGATCAGCGGTGAACTCGCCCGCGCGAACGCCACCCGCAACCCGCGCCGCACGGCGGCGACCGCGTCGGCGCTCATGATCGGGTTGGCGCTGGTCAGCTTCGTCTCGATCTTCGCCGCCTCGCTCCAGGGGAGCGTCAGGGACACCATCGAGGGCAGCTTCCTCTCCGATGCCATCGTGCAGTCGGGCACGCTCGCCGGTGTCCCGGACCCCGCGCTGGACGCGGTCGCGGCCGTCGACGACGTCGAGGTCGTCGCCGCGGCTGCCGCCGGCCAGGTGGAGCTCGGGGACCGCACCGTCACGGTCGGGGTGATGGACCTCGACCAACTGCGGGCCGTCCTCGACCTCGACATCACCGACGGTTCGCTCGACGGCCTGGCCACCGGTGGGATCGCGCTGACCGAGTCGATCGCCGACGACCTGGACCTCGTGGCGGGCGACGAGGTGGCCGCGACGATGCCCGACGGGGAGACGACCCTGCCCGTCGCAGCGGTGTTCGACGGCGGGGGCATCGACGTGGGCGCCTTCCTGGACACCCGGACCTGGGGCGGGCACGGTGGCAGCGCCTCGACGGTGTTCAACGCCTACGTGCTCTTCGATGCCGAGGCGGACGCCTCCCGCGTCTTCGCGGCGGTCGAGGAGGCCCTCGTCGCCTACCCCCAGGTCCGGGTGCTCGATCAGGCCGGGTTCGCCGACGCCATCGCCTCCCAACTCGACCAGTTCGTCGGCGTCGTGCTCGCCCTGCTGGCGCTCAGCGTGCTGGTCGCCCTGCTGGGCATCGTCAACACCCTCGCGCTCAGCGTCGTGGAGCGCACCCGGGAGATCGGGCTGCTGCGGGCGGTGGGGATGACCCGGCCCCAGGTCCGCCGCATGGTGCGCACCGAGGCGATCAGCGTCGCGCTGATCGGTGCGGCCCTCGGCCTGTTGCTCGGGGTCCCACTCGGCGCGGTGTTCGTCCGGATCGAGCAGTTCAACATCACCCAACTGGTCCTGCCCTGGGCCCAGATCGCGATCGGCGTCGTCCTCGCGGCGCTCGCCGGCCTGCTCGCCGGGGTGCTCCCCGCCCGACGAGCCGCCAACCTCGACGTCCTCGAGGCACTCCACAGCGAGTGACGCCCACGAACGAACGACCGACCAGCTGGGGGGAGGCATCGCAGGGACCCGGTGGCCCTCAGTGGACACAGCCGGTCCTGGACCATCAGACCGGTCGCTGGGGACCAGTGACCCTTGCAGCGCGCAGGCATCCCGTCGAGGGTCGATGGTGAGGAACCGGTCCGCGTGGCGGCGCGACCTGGCTCCTGTCCGAGCGTGTGCTCGTCGACGGGAGCGCCGCGCCGACACGCCTCGAGGAGGAGCTGTGCGCGTGAGCATCGTCGTGGTGGAGGAGCTGCACAAGCGGTACGGGGAGAACCACGCGGTCAGAGGCCTGAGCCTGTCCATCGATGAGGGTGAGGTCTTCGCGATCGTCGGACCGAACGGTGCCGGCAAGACCTCGACGGTGGAGATCCTGGAGGGCCACCGCACCCGCACCAGCGGCCGGGTCGAGGTGCTCGGCTTCGACCCGGAGACCGGCGGTCGTGCGTACCGGGAGCGCATCGGCATCGTCCTGCAGGAAGCCGGGATGGACGAGCGGTTCACCGTCCGGGAGCTGGTGTCGCTGTACGCCGGGTTCTACCCGGCCCCACGCGCGGTCGACGAGGTGATCGAGGTGGTCGGGCTCACGGGCAAGGCCGACGAGCGCACCAAGACCCTCTCGGGTGGCCAGCGCCGCCGGGTGGACCTGGCGCTCGGGTTGATCGGCGACCCGGAGCTGCTCTACCTCGACGAGCCGACCACCGGCTTCGACCCCTCGGCCCGCCGACAGGCCTGGGACGTCGTCGCCGGGCTGTGCGAGATCGGCAAGACCGTCGTGCTGACCACCCACTACATGGAGGAGGCCTACCGCCTCGCCGACCGGGTCGCGGTCGTCGCCGGGGGTCAGCTGGTGGCGCTGGGTACCCCTGAGGAGCTGGTCGCCCGCACCTCGGCCGGCCGGTCGGTGCTGACCTTCCTGCTTCCCGCCGGGGTGAGCGGTGCCGACCTCCCCCCGCTGGACGGCGAGGTGGAGGTCGCGGAGTCGCGCGTGGTGGTCCGTTCGCTCTCGCTGACCGCCGACCTGCACACCGTCACCGGGTGGGCGGGTGCCCGCGGGGTGGAGCTCGACGGGCTGGCCCTGGAGCGGGGCAGCTTCGAGGACACCTACCTCGAGCTGATCGGGGCCGGTGAGCCCCGTGGCTGACGTGCTCGAGCCACCCACCACAGCACCGACCCCGAGCACCCGGCGCGACGGGCGCCGGCCCGGCCCCTGGCAGCTGATCAGCGCCCAGGTCGTGCACGCCTCCCGCGAGGCGGTCCGAACGCCCGCCTCCCTGTTGGTCAGCCTGGTGCTGCCGGTGCTGTTCCTGGTCATGTCCGGGCTGGTGGTGGGCGCGAGCCCGCTGGACGACGGCGCCGCAGACCCCACGATCCAGCGCCTGGTCCCCGGCGCGGCGGTGTTCGCAGTGGCCATGGCCGCCTTCGTGATGCTCGCCTTCGGTGTGGCCGTCGCCGCCGAGCAGGGGGTCCTCAAGCGCCTGCGTGGGACCCCGCTGCCGATGTGGGCCCACCTGGCGGGCCGCGCCGGGGCCGCCGCATGGGTGGCGGTGCTCGGCACCACGGTGATGCTGCTCGTCGGCGTCCTGGTCTACGGGCTGGAGCTCGACCCGCTGCGGCTGCCGTCGCTGCTGCTGGCCCTGGTCGTGGTGATCGCCACCTTCGCCGCGCTCGGCTTCGCCGTGGCGGCGGTGTCCCGTTCCAGCCAGGCCGTGCTGAGCACGACCATGGGTGCCGTGGTGCTGCTCAGCTTCGTCTCCGAGGTGTTCGCCTTCGAGGGTGAGCTGCCCCGGTGGGCCGAGGTGACCGGGCTGGTCTTCCCGCTCCGTCACGCCGTCGAGGCGCTGGCGCTCCCGCTCGCGCTGGACGTGACCGGTCCCGGGCTGGCGTGGGGCAACCTCGGCGCGCTGGTGGCCTGGGGGGTGCTCGGCGGGCTCGTCGCCACCCAGCTGCTCGGGCGCGAGCGGGCCGTGGCCGCCGGCCGGATGCGCCGCGGGCCCGGCGCCACCGGTGCCGGCCAGGACCGCAGCGTGCTGCGCTTCGGTGGGCCGAGCGCTCTCGGGATGGTGTGGGGGCAGCTGCGCCACGCCAACCGCTCGGTGTGGCGCGAACCGGTCTACGCCTTCTTCGCCCTGGCCTTCCCGTCGCTGTTCGTGGTGCTGCTGCCGCTGGTGATCGGCGACCCCGAGGTCGACGGGTTCGCGTTCTCGGTGTGGATGACCACCGGGATGCCCGTGTTCGGACTGGCCCTGATCGCCTACGTGACCCTGCCCGAGACCGTGGCCACCGCCCGCGACCAGGGCGTCCTCAAGCGCCTGCGCGGCACACCGGTGCCGGCCTGGGCCTACCTCGCCGGCCGGATCGTCTCGACGTTCTGGATCGTGGCACTCGCGGTCACCATCGTGCTGCTGCTCGGCTGGCTCGTCCACGACGTGACCCCCGTCGCAGCCGGTTGGCTGCCGCTGGTGGTCACCTTGGCGCTGGGCACCGCCTGCCTGGGTGCGCTCGGGCTGGCTGTCGCGTCCCTGATCCCCGACGCGGACGCCGTGCCCGGGATCACCCTGGCGACCTTCATGCCGCTGGTGTTCCTCTCCGGGGTGTTCCCCCTGGCCGAGGTGCTCCCCGAGGTGGTCACCGACATCGTCGGATGGCTGCCGCTCGCCCCGCTGATCGACGCCACACGGGCCGCCTTCCTCGACGGCGTGTGGGCCGCGCGTGAGCTCGCGATCGTCGCGGCCTGGGCGGTGGTGGGCGCGGTGGTCGCCGTCTGGCGTTTCCGCTGGGAGCCGTGACGAGCCCGCCCGAACGGACTCCCTCCGCAGAGAAGCAGCGGATAGGCGCTGCTTCTCGCGTGCCCAGCGGGTCTCGCTCCTCCCTGCCGCCGACCCCGCTCGACTTCCAGCGGATACTCGCTGTTTCTCGTCCGGGCAGGCGCGGGCCGACCGCGGGCTTCTCAGGGTCGGCGCACGACCGTGCCGCTTGCCCGGCTCCCGCACCTCTAGCCTGCACGATCGACGGGAGACCCCGATGAGCGTGGAGATCGTCTCACTCGCCGAGCGGCCCGAGCTGGAGAGCTCGGCCGACGTGCTGACCGATCTGTGGCCGCGCTTCATGCTGCACGATCCCATGGCCGCCCTCTACTTCGCACGCCGGCGGGACCACGCTCAGCACGCCTTCGTGGCCCTGGAAGGCGGGCAGGTGGTCGGCAGGGCCTACTCGGTGCCGTTCGCGATGGGTTGGCTCCTGCGGCGTCATGGGCTGCCACCGGATGGATGGGACGGGGTCGTGCAGTGGGCCTGGCTGGACCACCTCGCCGGTCGATCTCCCACCCACGTCTCGGCGCTGGAGATCATGGTGGCGCCCTCGCACCGCGGAACGGGGCTCGCACTGCGGCTGGTCGAGACCATGAAGGACGCCGCCAGAGGGATCGGTGCACGCGAACTGGTCGCGCCCGTTCGTCCTAGCCGCAAGCACGAGGAACCCCACACCCCCATGGCCGACTATGCGGCCCGGACGCGCGAGGACGGGCTACCGGCCGATCCCTGGCTGCGACTGCACGTCCGTGCGGGAGGCAGGATCGAACGCGTCTGCCCGACGGCGATGACGATCACCGGGACCCTGGCGCAGTGGCGCTCCTGGACGGGGCTGCCGTTCGATCGGTCCGGGATGGTCGTCGTCGCGGGCGCGCTCGCTCCGGTCCACGTCGACGTCGAGCAGGACCACGCCGTCTACGTCGAGGCGAACGTGTGGGTGGTGCATCCGCTGTGATGCCCCTCTACGAACTCCTGCGCGAACTGACCCAGGTCCCGGAACCCTTCGCCGTCGGCGGACCGCACGAGCTGTGGACGGATCCCCACGTCCAACGGCAGATGCTGGCCTGCCACCTCGACCCTGACGTTGCCGCGGCGTCCCGGGAGCACGCCTTCATCGACCGGTCGCTCGACTGGATCGTCGCGCACCTCGGCGTCGGGCCCGACACGCGCATCCTCGACCTCGGCTGCGGTCCTGGCCTGTACGCGAACCCACTGGCGGCACACGGGTCCCGCGTGCACGGGATCGACCTGTCTGGGGTCTCGGTCGAGGAGGCCAGACGCCGGGCCACCTGCGATCGTGCGAGCTTCGAGGTGGGTGACTACCTGACGGCACCGCTGCCGGAGCACGACGTCGCCCTACTGATCTACTGCGACTACTGCGCCCTGCCGCCCGGTGACCGCCGGCGGCTCCTCGAGCGGGTCCGAGCGCGCATGGTCGACGGCGGCCGCCTGCTGGTCGACCTGCACTCCGAGCAGCGGTTCGCGACCCTGACCGAGGCCTGCACGATCGCCGACCGGCTCATGGACGGCTTCTGGGCCCCAGGTGAGTACGTCGGGGTCCACCAGGCGATCCTCTACCCCGAGGAGCGCGTCGCGCTCGACCGCTACCTGATCGCCGAGCCCGAACGCACGCGCACCGTCCACGCCTGGTTGGCCCACCTCACGGTCGACGAAGCACGGGAGGAGTTCCAGGGCGCCGGCTTCCGCGTGGTCGAGGTGCTAGGCGACGTCGCCGGCGCCGCCTTCGACCCGGCCGCGCCGGTGTACGCCCTCCTGGCGACACCGACCTGACACACCGGCGCGAGCCTCGTCGGGCCAGCGAACCGGAACAGCCGCGGCGCCGCGCCGTTGGATGGCTGGCCTGCCGTGTGGACCGTCCACTTCCCAGCCAATCGGCCACCACCATCGACGGGTATCGACGCCTAGCGGCCGAGGGCGTGGGCGGTCATGCTGTCCTCTGCGGGGCCGGTCACCTCTCCTTCGCGGCGATCCCGCCGACATCCCCGCCCGTCCCGCCGCCACGATGCGACCGACGGTCGCCCCCCACCCTTCCGGCCCGCTCCACTCCTCCACCTTCGCCCGCTTCCGGCCGGTGAAGCCCACGTCGCGCGCAGGAAGAGCCCGCGCGGCGACCCCCGACGTGCTGCGTCCGCTCACCCCCGAGGTGACCACATGACCGACCACCGCCAGTCCGCCAAGACCATTGCACTGATCGCGCACGACAACCGCAAGGTCGAACTCCTCGAGTGGGCCGAGTACAACCGCGACAGCCTCAGCCACCACCACCTCATCGCCACCGGCACCACCGGCACCGTGCTCACCCACGAGGTCGGCCTCGAGGTCACCCGCATGAACAGCGGCCCCCTCGGCGGTGACCTCCAGATCGGCGCCATGGTCGCCGAGGGCACCATCGACATGCTGATCTTCTTCTGGGACCCCCTCGAACCACAGCCCCACGACCCGGACGTCAAGGCCCTGCTGCGGATCGCCACCCTGCGCAACATCCCGGCAGCCTGCAACCGCGCGACCGCCGACTTCCTGATCTCCAGCCCGATGGCGACCACCGACTACCAGCAGTCCCGCCAGGCCCTGCCCAGCCAGCGCGACTTCCCCATCCAGCGAGCCAGCTGACCCTGCATCGCGACCCGGCAGCGCGCGTCACCGTGGCGGGGTCGCGACCCGGTCGGCCTCGGTGATGGCGCGCACCGGCCGTGCTGGTGCACCCACCGCCACGACCCCCGCGGGCAGATCTCGCGTCACGACCGAGCCGGCACCGACGATGGTGTCGTCCCCGATGCCAACGCCGGGCATCACGATCGCCCCGCCACCGAGCCACACGTTGTCGCCGAGGCGGATCGGTGCTCCCGACTCCCAGCCAGCCCGACGCGCCACCGGGTCGACCGGATGCGTAGCCGTGAGCAGCTGGACCCGGGTGGCGAGCTGGCAGGCCGCTCCGATCTCGACGTCGACGACATCGAGGATGATGCAGTCGTAGTTGATGAACGTGCCGGCACCGACGCTGATCGGGAACCCGTAGTCGCAGCGGAAGGTGGGCTTGATGACGATGCCCTCCCCCACCGAGCCCAGCAGTTCCTCCAGCAGCCGGTGGCGACGCTCCTGCTGCTGGTGTGAGGTGGCGTTGTACTCCGCGAGGAGCCCCTGCGCCCTCCCGTGGGCCTCGATCAGCTCAGGGTCGTCGGCGAGGTAGAGCTCCCCGCCCAGCATGCGTTCCTTCATCGACACCAGCGTCCCTCCGGCCTGTGAGCTGCTGCGAGCATCCCACACCGGGCTCGGTGTGCCTCTCCCCAGAGCCGACGTCCCCGCGAAGGCCGACCACCGCGCCCCGGAGCAGGTGACCGTGCGGGCCGGAGGTCCGTGCTGGGCCTACTGCCGCAGGATCCTGTCCATGGCCCTGCCTCGTGCCAGCTCGTCGACCAGCTTGTCCAGGTATCGGATCTCGCGCATGGTCGGTTCCTCGATGTCCTCGACCCGGACCCCGCAGACGACACCCGTGATCGACGCCCGTGCCGGGTTCGGTGCAGGGGCCTCGGCGAAGAAGGTCTCGAAGTCGGTGTCCTCGTCGAGGTGTCCGTCCAGCTCTTCCTGGCGGTACCCGGTCAGCCAACGGATGATCTCATCGACGTCCTCCCGTGTCCTTCCCTTCCGCTCTGCCTTGGCCACGTAGTGGGGATGGACGCTGGCGACACTCGTGGCGTAGATCCGATGCTTGGTCATGCTCGTCCCTGAGGTCACGGCGTCGGGTACCGCACCAGCCTCCCTCGCGGTGCCGGTGCTGTCCAGCCTCGCTGAGCTGGGGCGCTGCGGGCACCGCCGCCGAGCTCACGCGGTCACGCGAGCGCGCCACGGACGAGCGCCTCGACCCGCTGGGCGACCGCGTCGGTCCACGCGACGATCGCGAACGCGACCGGCCACATGTCACCGTCATCGAGCCGGGCCGAGTCGTTGAACCCGAGCGTGGCGTAGCGTGCATCGAACTTCCCCGCCCCCTGGAAGAAGCACACCACGTGCTTGCCGTCGGCGTAGGCGGGCATCCCGTACCACGTCCTCGCGAGCAGGTGCGGGGCGACACGGGTCACGGTCGCATGCACGCGCTCCGCGATGACGCGGTCAGCCTCCGGCATCGACGCGATCGCATCCAGGGCCGCCTGCAGGGCGTCCGCCTTCTTGCCACCCCCACGCTCGGCGCGGAGCTCCTCCGCACGCTGTCGCATCGCCTCGCGCTCCGCCGCGCTGAAACCCTGGGAGGCCGTCACCTCGTCGTCCGACGCTGCCATCCGGCTCTCCGTCCGTGCGTGCGGTCGAGGGCCATCCTCCCACACGGTGGCACCGCCGTCGCCGAGCCGCTGGGCACCCAGGAGTTCTCCGGCTGCCGCACAGCCAGCTCGGCGACAGCCGAAGGTCCGACGGTGGAGAGGCCTTCCTCCCTCGCGCGGAGCCCCGCGCGGCCTGCAAGCTGCGGGGGGCGACGGGCCGACGACGCCGACGCCGACGACGATGCGGGAGGTGCGCGATGCGGGTCCTGGCCTGGTTCGGGGCTGGCCTGGTCGTGCTCGGCCTCGTCGGCCTCGTCGGGTTCCGGGTCACCCCGCGGCCGCTGCCCGACGTGACGCTGGAGGCCGCCCCGCCCGTCCCGGCGATGGTCGCGTTGCCGGAGGGCCTGCCGCCGCCCGTGGAACGCTTCTACCGGCAGCTGTACGGCGATGAGGTCCCGGTCGTCACCAGCGCCGTCATCTCCGGCCGCGGCACGATGCGGGTCAGCGGCCTGACCCTCCCCGTGCGCTGGCGTTTCACCCACGCCGCCGGGCGCGACTACCGGCACCACATCGAGGTCACGTTCTTCGGGCGGACCGTGCTCACCGTGCACGAGACCTACCTCGACGGCACCGCCCGCCTCGAGCTGCCCTTCGGCGTCAGCGAGGGCCCGAAGATCGACCAGGGCGCCAACCTCGGCCTGTGGGCGGAGACCATCTGGATGCCGTCGGTCTGGCTCACCGACCCCCGGGTGCGCTGGGAGCCGGTCGACGAGACCACCGCCCTGCTCGTCGTCCCGGCGGAGGACGGCGAGGAGACCTTCGTCGCACGGTTCGACGGCGACGGCAAGGTGCACCTGTTCGAGTCGATGCGGTTCAAGGGCGAGGAGGCACAGGAGCGCACCTTGTGGATCAACGAGGTCGTCACCTGGGGCGACCTCGACGGACGGCAGCTCCCCGTCGAGACGACGCTCACCTGGCTCGACGACGGCACCCCGTGGGCCCGGCTGACCACCGAAGAGGTCCTCTACGACGTCGAGGTGACCGACCACCTGCGGGCCACGGGGCCGTGACCAGCATCCGGATGGCTCCGCCACCGTGTTCAGCTGCCGCGGTGCCCGGGATCCACCGCTGGAGAGCGGCGCGTCCTCCGTGCGGCGAGCTCACCTAGCATGGACCGCCCGGCAAGGGTGGAGCACAGATGTACGCACGCGTCGTCGTTGGGACCGACGGTTCGCAACGGTCGTTGCGGGCGGTCCCCGTCGGCTCGCGCGCCGCAGCATCGTTCGGGTGCCCGCTCGAACTGGTGCACGTCCCTGCCGCGGACGACCCCGACGATGTCGACCTGACGGGGGTCCGGGTGGCACGAGAAGCGGACCCGGCGAGCGAGCTCGTCCGGCTGGTGTCCGAGACCGATCCGCCCGGCCTGCTGTGCCTGTCGAGCCGGGGCCGAAGCGGGCTCGCCGAGGTCGTGTTCGGCAGCGTCACCGCCGAGGTGCTGCGGAGCCTGCACGCACCGCTGCTGCTCACCGGGCCAGCCCTCCAGAACCCCCGTCCACGCTGGCGCCGGCTGCTGGTCTGTCTGGACGGCTCGGACATCTCGGCCAGCATCCTGCCGGTGGTCGAGGCCTGGGCCCGTCACCTCGACCTCGCGGTCCGACTCCTCCACGTCGGCTACCCGATCGGTGACCCCCGCATCGGCGACGTCGACGTGCCGGAGGAGGAACGTGCCGCCGAGCGACAGGTCGCCACAGCAGCCCGGGACCTCCAGGCCGCCGGCATCGAGGTCCACTGGTCGGTGGACGAGCACACAGAGCTCGCGGTGGGCATCAACGAACGAGCATCCCGCGCCGGTGTCGACCTGATCGCGCTCGCGACGCACGGCAGGACGGGGTTGGCCAGGCTGATCGCCGGCAGTGTCGCCTCGGGTGTGATCCGTCGGGCGAGCGTGCCCGTGCTGACCCTGCGGCCCGAGCAGCTGCGATGAACCCAGCTCGTCGGCACCGTCGTCAGGGGCGGACGAGAGCGTTCGGATGCTGTCACGGTGCATGAACGGCTGCTAGGAGGGGTGGATGCAGGTCACGCTGGGCATCGACTCCCTCGTGCTCACCGGAGCTGCCCTGGCGTTGGCTGCGGTGTTCGCCTCCGATGCGGTCACGCGTCGCTCCCGCCGGTTCCAGGTGCCGGGTGCGCTGCTCTTCCTCGCCCTGGGGATGCTGTTCGGGGACGACGGCCTCGGGTTGATCAGCCTCGACGATCCCGAACTCGTGCAGAACGTCGGCGTCATCGCCCTGCTGTTCATCCTGCTCGAGGGTGGGATGACGACCAAGCCGACCGACCTCAAGCTCGCTGCGCTGCCCGGCATCCTGCTGGCCACCGTCGGCGTGGTCCTGACGGCAGGGGTGACCGCCGCCGGCGCCTGGCTGCTGCTCGACATCGACATCGTCACCGCCGCGCTGATCGGCGCGGTCGTCGGCTCCACCGACGCCGCAGCGGTGTTCTCCATGATGCGCAGCACCCCGCTGCCGCGGCGGGCCGCAGCGCTGCTGCGGGTCGAGTCCGGATCGAACGACCCCATCGCGGTGATGCTGACCATCGGACTGCTCGCCACCTACGACCAGGGGGCGACCGCCGGCCAGTGGGTCGGTTTCGCCCTGCTACAGCTGCTCGGTGGCGGGGCCGTCGGTGGGCTGGTCGGCTGGTTCGCCGTCGTCCTCCTGCGCCGGACCGCCATGCAGATCGAGGGGCTCTACCCGATCACCGTCGCGGCGTTCGGCGCGCTGGCCTACGGCATCGCCGTGACCTTCGGCGCGTCCGGGTTCGTCGCGGTCTACCTGACCGGGGTGCTGATCGGGGCGCTGCTCCCGCGCGAGCGCCGGGCCATCCTCGGCTTCCACGAGGCGCTGGCCAACGCCGCGGAGATCGGGCTGTTCCTCCTGCTCGGCCTGCTGGTCTTCCCCTCCCAGCTGCCTGCGGTGGCGGTCGCCGCGCTGCTCGTCGCGGCGGTCCTGACCTTCATCGCCAGACCGCTCGCGGTCTGGATCTGCACCCTCGGGCAGGACTACGACTGGCGTGAACGCACCGTGCTGACCCTCGGCGGGTTGAAGGGTGCCGTGCCCATCGTGCTCGCCACCTTCCCCCTCACCGCCGGCGTCGAAGGGGCGGATCTGGTGTTCAACATCGTGTTCTTCGTCGTCCTCGTCTCGGTGCTCATCCAGGGCACCGCCCTGCTCCCCACCGTCCGCAGCCTCGGGTTCATCCAGCCACGGCCCGCCTGGGCCCCGGTCGCCGAGGCGATGCCGCTCGAGGGCATCGAGGTCGACCTCGTCGAGTTGCACGTGACCGAGGAGATGCCGATCGCCGGCCGGCGCCTCGCGGAGCTCTCGATCCCCGACGGGTCCATCGTCACCGCGGTGATCCGCCACGACCACGTCACCGTCCCCCGAGGTGGCACCGAGATCCTCCCCGGCGACGTCCTGCTCATCACCACCCAGAGCGACCGCGACGCCCTCAAGAAGCTCACCGCCTGGGCCCGCGGCGAGGGCTGACAGGGCAGCGGGGAGCAGGCGCCCACTCCGAGCTCCCGCGAGCACCAACCGACGGTGACCGTTCGCACGGGTCGTCGGCTCCACCTCCAGCGTGTCGGCGAGGCGTCGACGATGGCCCAGGGACCAGTTGGGTCCGGGGCGTGGCAGCCGCCCACCTGACGTCGCTCAGGGAGCGCCATCGATGCCGTCGCTGACCGGACTGTGGCGGCCGTAGGCCTCAGGCACGTCGTCGTGGTCCTCGGACCACAGCACGGCCCGCTGGAGCGGACGACCTCGCTCATCGACGTAGAGGGCTCGGACCAGCCCGACGCAGGCGAGGATCATGATGACCGAGAACGGCAGCGCCGTGGTGATCGCCGCCGTCTGGAGCGCCTGCAGGCCACCGGCGCCGGTGACCAGCAGGACCCCGGCGATCGCGCCTTCCAGCACCGCCCAGAACACCCGCTGGAGCTTCGGTGGGTCGGTGTTCCCACCGCTGGTCAGCAGATCGATCACCAACGAGGCGGAGTCGGACGAGGTGACGAAGTAGGTCGCGACCAACAGGATCGCCAGCAGCGTGGTGATGGTGCTCAGCGGCAGTTGTTCCAGCAGGCCGAACAGCGCCACCGCCGGGTCCTCGGCGACCGCGTCCGAGAGCTCGCCACCGGCCAGCCCGTCCAGCGAGATCGCGGTGTTGCCGAAGATGGCCATCCACAGGAACGTGAACATCGTCGGCACCAGCAGGACCCCGAAGACGAACTCGCGGATCGTGCGGCCGCGGGAGACGCGGGCGATGAACAACCCGACGAACGGTGACCAGGACATCCACCAACCCCAGTAGAACACCGTCCAGCCGGCCTGCCAGCCGGAATCCTCGCGGGCATCGGTCCAGAGCATCATCTCCGGTAGCTGCTGGAAGTAGACGCCGACCTGCTCGACGAAGCTGCGCAGGACGAACAGGGTCGGACCCGCGATGAGCACGAACACCATCAGGGCTGATGCGACACCGAGGTTGGTCAGCGACAGCCGCAGGATGCCCTTGTCGAGCCCCAGGAGCAGCGAGCCGATCGCGGCCAGCGTGACCGTCGCGATGATCACCAGTTGCGTGGCGGTGGTGGAGGTCTCCAGCAGCCCCAGCGAGACCAGGCCCGCGTTGACCTGCAGCACCCCGAACCCGAGCGAGGTCGCCACACCGAACATCGTCCCGAAGACCGCGAAGACGTCCACGACGTCACCGAGCCGTCCGTGGATGCGCTCCCCGAGCAGCGGGTACAACGCCGAGCGCATCGTCAGTGGAAGGTCGTGGCGGTACGCGAAGTACGCCAGCGCGAGGCCGACCACGACGTAGACGGCCCAGGCGTGCAGACCCCAGTGGAAGAAGGTGAACTGCATCGCCTCGCGGGCAGCCGCGGGCGTCCCCGCTGCGGCCATCGGAGGGTCGGCGAGGTGGGTCAGGGGCTCGGCGACGGACCAGAAGACCAGCCCGATCCCCATGCCGGCGGTGAACAGCAACGCGAACCAGGTCAGGTAGCGGTACCGAGGCCGTTCGTCGTCGCCGCCGAGCCGCATCCGGCCGAACCTGCTGGCCCCCAGCCAGATCACGAACGCCAGGAAGGCGGTCACGGTCAGGATGTAGTACCAGTCGAGCGTCGAGGCGATCGCGTCCTGCACCGTCTCGAAGACGCGGCCGAGCTGTTCGGTCGCTGCCACACCGACGAGCAGGAAGAGCAGGATCACCACCACCGAGGGGATGAACACCGTTGGCTTGGTCTCCAGCCGCAACCGACTCCGCATCCGACCGCCCCGATCGCTCGCCCACGTGAGGAGCGGAGTCTGCCAGCCAGCGGAGCCTCTGAGCGAGTGGGGCACGTCCGGACGGTCTCCTCCGTGCGGTCGTGCGCAGGTCCCTCCCGAGCGCGTCATCGGCCACCGTCGAGGCGGCACTCGGGCCTGAGGGGTGACCGTCGGTACGGCCGTTCGTCGAGGTTGCGGCCACATCCGGGTCGCAACAGACTGGCGATGGGAGCAGGCCAGTCCCCAGGCCAGTCCCCGACGCCCGTCGACCGAACCGCAGGAGAGCCGTGATGATGACGACTTCCGCCGACGCCCGCCCCACCAGCGCCGTCTTCGGTGCACCCGGCCGCTACATCCAGGGGGTCGGCGCGATCGACGACCTTCCGCAGTGGTTGGAACGGCTCGGTATCGACCGGCCCCTGCTGCTGGTCGATCCGGTGGCCGCAGACATCCTCGGCGACCGGATCACGGGGATCGACGGGGCGATCACCGACCCCTTCGGAGGTGAGACCTCCCCCGGCGAGATCGACCGCATCACCGCGAAGGTCAAGGACGAAGGCGCTGATGCGGTCGTCGGGATCGGTGGCGGCAAGACCATCGACACCGCGAAGGCCGTCGCCAACCCCGCTGGTACCAAGCTCGTGATCGTGCCGACCCTGGCGTCGACCGATGCCCCGACCAGCGCACTGTCCGTCGTCTACAGCGACGAGGGCGCCTTCCTCGAGTACCGCTTCTTCGAGCGCAACCCCGATGTGGTGCTCATCGACACCGAGGTGGTGGCCAAGGCGCCGGTCCGGTTCCTCGTCGCCGGCATCGGTGACGCGCTCGCGACGTGGTTCGAGGCCGAGTCCTCAGCCAAGACCCGCGCCGAGGCCATGGCCGGCGGCGCGCCGACCCGCTCGGCCCTGGCGCTGGCGCGGCTCAGCTACGACACCCTCCTGGAGTACGGGGTCGCGGCGCGCCGAGCCGTCGAGGCGGACGCCGTCAGCTACGCGGTGGAAGCGATCGTCGAGGCCAACACCCTGCTCTCAGGGCTCGGTTTCGAGTCCGGTGGGCTGGCCGCCGCCCACGCGATCCACAACGGGCTGACCGCCCTGGAGGCGACCCACAGCTACCAGCACGGCGAGAAGGTCTCCTTCGGGCTGGCATCGATGCTCGTGCTGGAGGACCGCTCGATCGAGCAGATCGACACCGTGTACGACTTCTGCCTCTCGGTCGGGTTGCCGATCACGCTGGCGGACGTGGGGCTGGCCGACGTCGACCGTGCCGACCTGCACAAGGTCGCCGAGGCCGCCTGCGCGCCCGGCGAGACCATCCACAACGAGCCGTTCCCGGTCCACCCGCCGATGGTCGTGGACGCGATGCTGGCCGCCGACGCCTACGCCCGCGAGCGGCGCAACAACTACCCCGGGCAGATGCCGACGCCGGCAACCTGATCACCACCTCGATCCGGGCGGCGAGCGCGGAGCAGGCCGCGCGACCCGCCCGGCCGTGGCCGAGCTCGCCGGGCCCGGGCTGGAGCCGCACGCGCTCCGCCGGGAGACGGGTGCCCCTGCACTCCAGGCGCATCCAGCACCGCACGCGTGCGGCATCGGAAACCACCCTGACGGGAGCTCGCTTCCTCAGTTCGAGGGCTAGCTTCGAGGGCCGGCGGGATGATCTGGAGGCGGGTGTGGTGGGCGACGGGCTGCTTCGGATCGAGTACGGCCTGGCGCGGCAGCTGTGGGCGAACCCCGACGAGGATCAGCTCGACGTCTGGGACGTGACCCTCGAGACCGGGAGCTTCATCGCTGACCTGGATGATGACGAGGACGGTGCCGTCTGGACCGCCGTCGCGCGGGCCACGCTGTTCGGGATGGACCCCGAACGGCAGGCCCTGATCGGACAGCTGCCCTTCGACGTCGCGGACGCGCACTCCGCCGATGCGGCCTACTACTACGAGCACGTCTTCGACGCCGGTGGCCAGCTCCTGCCGGACGCAGCCGAGCAGTTCGAGTGGCAGCAGGGTCGCGCCCTGTTCCTGCACGACGTCCACGTGGCCGAAGAGCATCGCCGGCAGGGCTTCGCGAGCCTGCTGGCGGCCGACGCCATCCTCACCCTCGCACCCCACGGCACGGCCGTGTTCGCCCACCCGGGCCCGACCGACCTCGACCCCGACGAGGACGACGACGTCCAGCGTCTGCGCCACCAGACCCTCAACACCCGCTTCCTCGCCCGCCTCGGGTTCGTCCCGTTCCAGCACCAGCTGTGGACGCTGGACCTCTCGGCCGGTGACGCTGCCCAGACCCTCGCAGACCTCCGCCGGACGGTTCGACCCTGACTAGCCAGGCTGTCCGACGTCGCGGGACCGGGGCGAGCTGTCCTGGCATGGCACCGTCGGCTGGGACCGACGTCATCGCCCCGGCGGCCCGTCGGCGACCGCCTCGAGGAGATGGCCGGGGCCGGGATGGTCGGCGAGCCGGTGCATGGCCGTCACGGGCCTGGACGCGGTCGAGAGCGTCCAGCCCGACCGTCACCTACATGCGCAACTCGGCGTGACGCAACCGTCGCAACTCGTCGCGGTTCTGCAGGAGCCGGATCGCCTCGCGGCCGACCTCGATCGCCGAGGTGTCGCGCCCACGGCGGACCTGCTCGTTGAGCAACTCGTCGGGTTCAGGGGCCAACGACACGTTCACGGACCCGACAACCTCCCCGACCACACCCCCCAGCGCAACCCCGCGCGACGACACCCATCCTGGCGCGATCACGTCCCCACAACGCCAAGGACCGTGGCGTCCACCAGCCCGCACGGAGCTTCATCCGGTTCAACCAGCCGCAGGTGGCGCACTTGCGAGGTACCGCTGTCGAGCAACGGGTGCCGGAGCTTGCGTAGGTGGTCGCCGGCGCTGGGGCCAGCGCACCCGGACCAGCATCCGCCTGTCCAACGCCCACCCGAGCGCACCGAGCCCTGGGCCCGCGCCTTCCGAGCGCACGAGCCGCACCTGCACGCGATCCTCGTCATCCCCACCGCTGCCCGCCGAACCCTCGCCGTCGCGCTCAACGAGACGAGCTCTGCATGCGCGCCGTCCCGGGTGCCCTCTGCGGATCGCACGCACGATGACTGGAGCGGGCGACGGGCTACGTCCTCGATCTCTTGGTGTCGTTGGCGTCAGCCGGAGCCGATTCCCAGCGTTGTCGGTGGGCGTCGGCGTCCTCGATGGAACGGAACCGACGGACGCCCCGCGGCGCCCGCCGCGTGTGCCCGAACGCGCGGGACTGCGATGACGCTGCGCAGGCGGCGGCGAGGCCGTCCAGCGCAGAGGCGGCGCGGGCAGGTTCCGGCATGTCCGCGATGTCGCGATAGCGCGTGACCGGCATGTCAGCGTTCTCCTTCCCGGTCGAAACCGAAGGCGCGAGCGAGCCGCTCAGCGTCGTCACGGTCGCGTAGGCGGACCGTGTCCCGCTTCATGCGATACAGGGTCGCAGGTGTGACGACTGTGATCGTCACCTCGCCCGCCCGTACCCGCTCGAGCTCCAGGTCTTCGAACCCCACGGCGTCACCGAGCCGACTGACGATGTCGATCGTGTAGTCGACCCCAGGTGGTCCGTACTGCACCGCCGGGTAGTCGCCCCCCAGGTCCTCCGCGGTGATCGCTGCGATCTCTGCGTCGTCGAAGACGCTCGACAGCGCGCTCCGCAGCCGCTCGATGTTGTCCTCGTCGGGCGAGATGAACAGGTCGAGATCGCGTGTCGCCCGATCGAACCCGTGAGCGGCCATGGCCAGCCCGCCGAAGACGGCGTAGCGGACACCTTCACGTTCCAGTGCGTCGAGCACGCGGAGAACGTCATCGAGATCCATACCAGCAGGCTAGGTCCTCGCAGCCAGCGCGGCCACGCGACTCGCCAGCACGTCAGGTGGTACCGCCTCCGGCGCTGACCGCCATCAGGACAGGGAGCAGTGGCCGCGACGATCCCGCTCACCGCGGGCGCCGACACCGCCCGCTGCTGGATGTCCAGACGGGCGACATCTGACAGAGGACGCTCTGCGAAGACCGGGAGGATGCAGGTTCAGGTCCGATGTTCGCCCACGGCGGTCGAGTTCTCCCAACTGCCTCTGGTACGCCTTGGCGTCCTCGTGGGGCTTGCACGACTTCGAGCGCTGCCGCCCATCTGGAAGGCGCCACATCACTCG
>SL_3KL_010_SEDDRAFT_10002105_pt1 | contig 18227 bp, 15 predicted proteins | sample SodLakKL_010_SED_2_FD_10381 | JGI IMG/M metagenome (IMG submission 10381) | reverse complement strand
GCATAGTGAATTCGCTCGCTTACCCTTCTCTTTTCTATATTCAATTCATGAGCAATTTCTTCGATGGATTTGTCCTCATAGATTCGCAGATGCAGTACCTGCCTGTATTTCGGCTTTAATTTGTTCAACCGTGCGAGAAGTTTCATTCTGGTCTCATCGTTGATTAAGCCGGTGAGGAAACCCTCACCTCGATCCTGTAATTCCACGACATCGATTTCCTGTCTGATCGGTTCACGCGCGCGTTTTCTGAAATATTGACCCACGGTATGACTTGCAATACCGGCGACATATGCGCCGAGTGATTTTCCCCGTTCCGGATCGAACTTGCCGTCCCTGAGGCTCTGTAATACAGCTTCCTGTATTTCAACGATGATATCTTCCTGATCGATTTTCGAGACATGCTTTTTCAGACGGGTTTGGACCAGAAATTTTATTTTCTCGTTTAACTGGGAGAACAGAACGTTTTCGGCATCGTGATCGCCTGAAGCAATGCGAACAGCCAGGGCGATATCATCGTGATTGTGCTGCATTAATCTGGTTACGTGAGTAGAAAATTTAATTTCAATATTTTCAGACAATTTGCAAAAAATATAATTAGAGTGCAATACTTAATAGTAAAAGACGGTGTGCAGGGTTTACTATAACTCAACAGAATTAAAGTGAGTAAGATGATATAACGTAAGTAATGTGATCGTTGTATTAAAATAATAGCAGGTGCAGTATCTGTGATTTTTATTATAAGCCGGTCCGACAGATTCGATATCTTACATATTTGATGCAGCTAAGCAATAGATTAATCTAAAAAGGGAGGAAATTATGGCACTCGATATACCGTGTTGTCCAACGTTGAAAGAACATGATTGTTGCGATCGGCTCGAATTTAAATACACGCTTCCGCAACGGGTAACTCTCAATCAAGCCGGTTCGCAAGCAAGAGTCATCGTAGAGGTTACGCTCCATGTTCGATTCGAGCGGTGCCCCGGCCCACTCGTACTCGGCGAGCTAGCGTACACCACCACACTTTTACCCGGTGAGAAGGTTCGGCTGTTCAGTACTGATCGCAGGTCCAGATTCACATTTGACACCGAGACCAAGCTCAGTTACAGGCATGCTCAAGCCTCAGAGGAGAACTTTTACATGGCTAGCCTAGCTCGTGAAATGTCAGACTTGACGATAAGTGAGAGCGGCTCATCAGAAGCTACCAGCCGTGGTGATTGGGGGGCTGATATGGATGCTAAATGGTTGACTTTTGGTTTTTGGGGAAATACTGGTGGCAGCATTAAAGGTTTTTACGACAACGAGTCCACCTATGACTTTACCAGATCGCTGAGTCGCCACGCTGAGAGTTCCCACTACCGTTCCCAGGTTGCTACGCGTACGGCGTCTTCCGTTTCGATAGGTGAAGTATCCTCTCGTACTCACACGCAAAGCGAGTCGGAGGATCACTTCGAGTCATCATCGAGGATTTTCAATAACCCAAATCACTGTCGTGCAATTACGTTTTTCTTCTGGCAAATCAACCGGGTCCAAAAGATTAAGTTCACACTTGTTGCCATAGAACGCCGCATAAGTGATCCTGCTGCATCTACGACTCTAGAGAGTAGATCTCTGCCTCTACCAACCGGTGTTTCTGTCATTCCCGCAGGCATCCTTGGGTCGGCGGCAAACAGATTGGAGGTCGAGTCGCGAGCAGCCGAGAGTATTGTAGCGAGAGCCGGTGTAGTACCTATTGGTGGTGGAGTAACTTCACCTACTGGTAGTACGATAGGGCATCCGACTACCATGGGTATCCGGAGTGAACCGCCGGAGCCGTTGCCGCCGACGATCCGTCGTGAGGCGCTCAAACAGGTGGACGAGAAACTTGTCGAAGCCGGACTGCTGGACAGGGTTGACGGTAAAGTGAGCGAAGAGGTGGTAAAAGAAGTATCGTGGGAACGCGAACTTTGTCTGCCCACCCCCGGTGTTTTCGTAAAAGGCTGTCTTGACGACTGCGACATCTGTGAATCTACGGTTCATGAACAGATCGCTATCGATCTTGAGCGCAAGAAACTTGAAAACGAAATGCTCAAAAAACAGATCGATCTTCTTGAAAAATCACAAGAATACCGCTGTTGCCCGGCAGGATCCAGCGAAGAGGTAGCTGATCAATGAGGTTTCTCCGAATTTAATGAAGATTTAATTGGGATTCTCTTTACAGTGTGTCAAAAGACGAACGGATAAAAGTACGATAAAGATTGCTGTGTTTATACGAATATGGTAAAAATCCAAGGTGTATTTTTTTACCTCTATAATCATATTAATATGGATTAGTCTATGAACACATGAATTCTTTAATCTGTCTTGACACTTCGTTAAGTCCAGGAGACACGTAGCTCCTATTTGTTCAAAGGAAGAAATTAGCAACTGTATTGAAATATTATCGGAAAAAGTGCTTCCGTCAACATATATGTTAGCTAAAAGGACCGGTTATCTGAAATATCATCATCTTCATTGGTAATCCAAATGGCCGGGAGCTATAAAGTGGTGGAAGAATCGTCAATCAATTACAAAATTACTGCAGAAAGAAAGCAAAAAAGCCATTGAATTGCCGGATTGAATCATCGGAGAATCATTGATCTGGAAAAAGTTAATCGAAGACGCTCGTGTTCAAGGCCCGATAACCCCTGGCGTGTTTCGTGTAATGGTTATCGAGGGCGACGCCCGGGTTACGTACCACGATTTCACAAACCTCGAGGCAGCGCGAATATACGCTGACGATGCGGCTTCGGAGACAGGCGACCATCCGCCGCTCACGGCAGTCCTCGACGAAGGTTTCCGGGTGGTATACGAAGGAAGGCCGTATTATAGCGGAAGTGCGGACCGATCCGGGCAGAATATCCTACAGCCTGAGCAGCAAAAGTGCTGCGAAAATATGAAGTGGGAGGAAGTTGCTGATCTCGGCCACGCATCCGGGGTCGATCTTGATCTTGGACGCTGCAAGCAGTGCGGAACATACGTCATGGCGATTTATTCCTATTTCCACGGGACGCCTGTCTATGTAACTGTGAATCCCGCAGATGCGGAAAGATTTATTTCACTGCTCGGCAGGCTTCATGAACTGAGGGTAGCACTGAAAGATTGGTTAGAGCGATAATGGCATTGCCTCCTAACAGATTCAAAATACTCCTGACGGGGAACGACGAAGAGATTTACGAACGACTGAAAAGGGAAAAATGCTTGTCCGAGGAGGGACTGAGAAGCAAAGAGCTGTTGCTCGCACTTTTAAAAAAGACGACCAAGGATTATACCGCTTGGGTTCGGGCGCATCCCGGCTGGACGGGAGCGAGCGGAGTTGATCGGAAAGAGACCGCCTTGCTCTCCTCGCCCTATGTCAATCGACGAGCCGCCGAGCTCTCGAAAATTGAAGCGTAAAAGGAGCGAGAATATGTACCGTGTAACCGGCTACACGTAAAATAAGATCGTATGATTCTGTCCAAAAAATAATTCATGAAGGGAGGGACCATGTATTTCAGTTGGTATTCAACGCGTTTTATTGTGGTCTTAATTGCTTTCTCATTTTTCGTCGTACCTCTGCAAGCACAGGTAACCCGTTACATCGATGCCCTTAACGGTAACGACCAGGCGAATACCTGTTTCGATCCGGGGATACCGTGCCGGACAATAAATCACACCGTGAGCGTGGCAGGCAATTATGACACTTTACAACTTGCGGGAGGTATCTACACCGAGTCGATCACAATCGATAAATCTCTGTCGATCCTGGGTGCGGGTGAGAGTATCACGATCATCCAGGCACACGCACAACCCGGCATGGCAACTACGCGAGTGATTACTATAGCAGGAGGACTGGAGGTGGAGATAACCGGTGTCGTTATTAGACACGGGAATGTAGCCGGCAGAGGCGGCGGATTGTTCAACAATGGCAGCACCTTGACGCTAACCGAAGTCAGTATCCGCAATAATTATGCACATTATGGCGGCGGGTTAATTAATTTCAACGGATCGTCCACATTAACCGATGTGTCTTTCATTGGCAACTCTTCTATTAACCATGGCGGTGGAATGTTTGAATACAGTGATATTCCACAGTTGAGCAGCATTTCCACACTTAACAGGGTTTCTTTTATTGATAACTCGGCCGAGTTTGGGGGAGGAATGGCCATCGAAAGTCGCTCTCCCGTTCTGATCGATGTTAATTTCAGCGGTAACTCGGCAGAAGAGTCCGGAGGTGGTATGCATAATTTTCTTAGTAGCCCGATCCTGACTGATGTCACCTTTAGCAGTAACTCGACGGATGGTCGGGGCGGCGGAATGGCCAATACCTTCAGCAGTTTTCCGATGCTGACCGACGTTTCGTTCATTAATAATAATGCCCATTCCGGTGGTGGGTGCTATAACAGCGACAACAGCAGTCCTACGTTAACCAATGTCAGCTTAAGCGGTAACCAAGCAGAGAGTGGCGGTGGGGGGATGTATAACCGTGCTGGTGCTTCTCCCAATCTTACCTACGTGTCTTTCAGCGGCAATTCGGCGGAATTGGGTGGCGGGATGCGAAATGGTAACGCTTCTCCCATGCTGACTTATGTGACCTTCACCGGGAATTGGGCTCAAAGTGGCGGCGGAATGTTTAATGGCTCTGGCCTTCCCATGCTCATCAACGTTACATTTCTAAACAATACCGCGAGCAGCGGCGGTGGTGGAATGTATAATACCGGCGGCAATCCTGTTCTAAATGGTGCTATATTCAGTGGCAATCAGGCATTCAGCGGCGGGGGAATGAGAAACCTTGCTTCTTCTCCGATATTGACCAATGTTAGTTTCTCGGGAAATTCAGCGATTAATGTCGGGGGCGCCATTATCAACGGTTTCAGTAGTTCTCCTGTTCTTACCAATGTCATTATATGGGGTAATACAGCTGGAGGGAACGGACATGAAATCTTCAATGAGGATAACAATTTCATCGAACTCAATTATTGCCTGTATAAAAACGAACCGGGTGACATTGTGGAAGGAGGCGGTTTTATTGTCGATGGGCACTCACTCACGGTTGATCCGCTATTTGTCGATGCCGCATCAGGTGATCTTCGCCTGCAGGAGGGATCGCCGGCAAGAGACGCAGGCGATCCGGATACCGACCTCTCGTTATTCCCGAAAAACGATGCGGATGTACCCATCGATCTTGACGGCAACCCGCGTGTAAACAATGGAAGAATCGACATCGGCGCGTATGAATATCAGAGTCATCCTACACATGTTGATACATTTGATGATCTACCGGAAAAAGTAGACTTGCACCAGAACTATCCCAATCCGTTCAACCCCTCGACGGTTATCCGCTACGGATTGCCCGAGCAGTCTAATGTCGAATTAGTAGTGTTCGATATGCTGGGTCGGTTAGTCGCAGTACTTATAGACGGTCAACAACCGGCAGGGATGTTCGAAGTACGTTTCGATGCAGGAGACCTTGCAAGCGGCGTGTACCTATACCGGTTACAGGTTTACAGTAATGGCACCGCCGATGAGGGAGCACAGGTGCAGACAAGAAAAATGATGATCATGAGATAGATAGTCTTATTCATTTTAATCAAACAACACTCTAATAGGAGGATTTTATGAAATCTCTCAGACATTCAACAACATTTTTTATGTTAGTTCTTGTATTCGTAATTACAGCATGTGATTCGCCACAGGTTCTCACACCTGAAAGTGTGCCGGAGTTTGGTGATATGGACGTGCAATTCAATCCGCAACCGGAGCCGCCCGGGCAAGTATACTCGTTCGAGGCGACGGGCATGATCGGTGGCCGATGGGTTGGAACGTTTCTCAACCCGCGAACCGGCGAAGATCAACAACTTGAAGTAAACCCAATATCCGTCGAGATCAGGGGACAATCCTTCCAACTTGTCCAGACATGGATTTTCCACCCACCCGATCCCGTTATTCCGCCCGATCCTGTCTTCCCGCCGGATCCGATCGTGGTCGGGTTCACGGGTATTTTAAACCTGGCTAACGGATCGCTGGTTCTGAACGGTATCATTGAGGATGGAATGGGCGGGGGTGCTCACATTCGGGGTATATCGGAGGCAGGCGAAGGTGGAGTGCTGTCCACAATCGGAGAGCTGATGTTCAACCCGCAGCCGGAACCTCCGGGGCTGCTCTGATAAAATACGAACGGGAAACAGGGCGGATTCTTGTGTGTGCTATTCACGGGCGTACAGGTGAATCACAAGAGAGTCAGCACGAAGGGCACTAAGGTACATCACGAAGGTCACCAAGTTGGATTATTGTAAAAATCTTCGTTTTCTCAGCGTCATTTTCGTGCCCTTCGTGGTTATTATCTGCTACAAACATAAAAATGGGAGGATGCCATGAAAAATTCTATATTTTTGATGGTTGCAATATTTCTTCTACTCATTCTTTCATCCTGCAGCGAGGAAAAACCGGTACAGCCGGAGGTACAACCGGAGAGCCAACCGCAAATTTCCGACCTTATCCTGGTCTCTGGAGATAATCAACAGGGCAAGGTGGGTCAAATGCTTGCCGAACCGTTTGTGGTCCGGGTGATAGATAACGAGGGACACGGTGTAGGTAACGTGGAGGTACACTGGAAAGTATCTTCGGGTGAGGGTGCACTCCAGGGTCTCTGGGAGGGATGCTACCCAATATTATCTATCTCTACGTTAACGGACATTGACGGACGGGCTCAGATATCCCTGATGCCCGCTCTGTTCGATACCGTTACCGTTCACGCAGAAGTGGCCGTTCCCGGTATCTCGGTTGCTTTCACGGCGGATGCGTCTGACCCGTCGGCTAAGCTAACACTCGTGTCCGGGAATAACCGGAACGTACTCGCAGGTTTTGTTGCGCGAAATCAAATCGAACCTTTTGTTGTCGGTCTGATTGACGGCGAAGGCAACCCGGTTCAACATGCAGCTGTGGAGTGGAATATTGAATCCGGGCACGGTTCCTTACGATCTCCCGGGGACTGTAGTTTCCGCACGAATGCTAAAGGTGAAGCCGCAATGGTGTTTGACCCGAGATCTATGGGCATGAGTGTTATATCGGCAACCTTGCACGGAGTGTCGGGTCCTCCGGTTGAATTCGATGTAGAAGCCGAAGGCGTCGCGATCGGACTTGTGGAGCTGGAAGTGTGGTGGGATACATATACTTCTTTTGTTGGCTTTGACTACAACCCCCTCTCATGGCCTGGCTTTCCTAACCCCACCGTTGTCTCCTGGCGTATCGGGGGAACGGTGGAATTCTGGAATGAAATTGCGGAAGCACATATTATATCGACTGAGGTACCACCCGGAGGTACGTCGTTCGATAGCGGGACACTCATCCAGGGCGGTCGTTTTTCGTTTGTTCCCGACGCCGCCGGCACCTGGGAGTTCCTCGATACAGTTAGCGGTGCGAGGGGATGGCTCACAACCATTGTGATGATCTCCTTCGAGTATGACCCCTGGTTTGATGTAACATATTTCAAAACTTCCGGCATTCCCACACTGGGAATGGCTGTGGAGTTCCTGAACATTATGTCGGGCGCTCACATTGTCTCTACTTCGACGCCGCCGGGGGGTGAACCGTTTGACAGCGGGATGCTGAACGAAGACGAGCGGTTTCAGTTCGTTCCCAATGTGCAAGGGACATGGGAGTATGTCGATAAGGTCAGCGGCATCACGGGGTCGTTTACGGTACGGTAAGGAAGGAATCGATTCTGATAACAAACTATTGTCAAACATACATACGGGATGCTGCCATGAAGTCTTATACTTATGCAACATGTTTCTTGATTGTAGTTCTTGCTTTTGCGATCGCATCATGCGATTCTTCGGAGCCGGCAGGACCCATTCAAGATGCGTCGGCTATAACGGGGAATGCCGCGGTCCACGGCATGGCCAAGTCCCAACCTATCCCGGTCTCAGGAAGCGCGGTCTTTTGTGGATCGGGCAAAGCAGTTGCACAATCGCAGTATCTAAATCATTATATTAACCACATTGTTACGGGAGGATACAATGAAAGCAATTGATTTTACACGATGGACATTGATATTTACACTCTGTTTCCTCATAACCGCATGTGATCCCATGCGGCCGCTTGAGCCTGAATCATTCGGTGATGAAGCTGCCAAAGCTGCTGGTGCGGGCGGCGACCCCATCGCCGTCAACGACACGCCGACCGCCTCGGCGGTGGGGCCCGAGTCGCTGGTCGCGCTGTCCCAGGGGGGTGGCAAGGGGCCCCCGGCTAGGGTGAAGACGTTGCACTTCGCCCAGGTTAAAGCCGATGGCACGCTCATGAATGGTACGGCGCTGTCGGCGACCTGGATGCATACTGGCAACTACCTACTCACCTTTCCGGCCGGGATCGGGGGATGCGCGGCAGCGGTCAACCACGCGGTCTTCCCGGGGTGGGACGCCACGATGCTACGCGGAGACGCGTTGCTTCGCATCGGTTTCGATGAGAACGGTGTGTTCGATGACGAGACCGTCAGGGTCATCTTCTGGCGCACACCGACCGGTGACCTCGCCAACACCGCCTTCACACTCGTGATGCTCTGTCCGTAGTGGCGGGTGGACGAGGGATGGTGGGTGGTGGTCCGGCGCAGAGGCCGCGCATACTTCGGCCAACCGAAGTCCGAGCCGATCGATGTCGACAGGATCGCCGCTGAATTTCTCACGATTTCCAAGCTCTGGCGACAACCGGATCACGTGGCGCTTGCCCGGCTGGCGCAGCAGCTGGACGAGCTGGAAGGGAAGGTAAAAGCGGCAGCTAGCCGGGGTCAGACAGGCTGAGGTTGGGGCGCTGCTCCGCGCGATTGATCGGCGTATCGCCGTGCTTCGGGATGATCGCTAACCCCGAGGGAGACCTCTTGTCCGATTACAGCGGGGAGTGTGTGCGGCGCGGTAATTTGTGATAATAGTTTCATGTTCTCAGTACGGGCGCCGTTTGGAGAAATCAAGCAAAGTAGCTGCGTAATCGCCATTGGGGTGAGATTGGTGCAAAATACACTATATGGGCATCCAGGTATTACGATAGGTGCATGTAATGAGCGTCCTTAATCATAACGACAGCATCAGAGAAGAGGATAGGATTATTGTAAAATCTATTGACAATTAAAGAATTAATAGATACACTGGAATATAGTAGAGTACCCATATATATTTCCACAGTGTACGTATCACACTGTTCCCCAGTCTTACCTCAAATATGCATTTCTAACGGACGGGTGAATATCAGCGGAACAGTCCGGTGTAGTTTTGATTTTATAATTCTGCCTTGAGGGGGTATTCTATATGCTTCATGATATACCTTCGTTTCAATGCTATTTGACCCAAAAGGAACGTGCGGATATGTACATTCAATCAGTCGGTACCGCGATTCCGGAAGCATCTGGTAGTTACATAAGCACTATTAAAAAACCACACAATAATGGGAGAATAATATAAAAGTAATTATCTTGACACGGGGTATACGTATCCTAGCTCTCGTATTCATAGTGAGCGCGAACATCGTTAATTACCTGATTGCTTCTGACGGCAGCGGAGATGAACTAAAGAATACAGCAAAGCATAACACAGGCCGATGTGTATTCGGTGCGGTCCAAAATCTCGGCCCCGGAGTGAACACTCCCTTCTTCGAGGGGAGCCCCACCGTCTCTGCCGACGAGCTGACGCTCTTTTTCACCAGCGAGCGCACGGACGACCGGCAGGATCTCTTTATGTCAACTCGCTTGCAAAAAGAGGATCCCTGGGGCGAAGCCGTGAATCTCGGTCCGACTGTCAATCATCCGGCTGCTCATGATTTCTCGGTGCGGCTCTCCTATGACGGGAAGTCCCTCTACTTCGGTTCGGAGCGACCGGGTGGTTTCGGGAGCTCGGACATGTACGTAGCCAGGCGCGAATCGACGGACGATCCATGGGGACAGCCGGAGAACCTTGGACCGTTGCTCAACACCGAGGCGTTCGAGGCATTCCCGACACCCTCGGCTGACGGAAACACGCTGTACTTCAACAGATCGACCACGTTCGACAGCCCGGATTCGGATATTTGGATGACGACTCGCTTAAATGAGAACGAACCCTGGGAGGCACCCGAGCGCCTGCCCGAGCCGGTCAATAGTCCGTATGCCGATTTCGCCCCCGCGATTTCAGTGGATGGACTGTCTTTATACTTTGCTTCGAGGCGACCGGGGAATATCGGGTTTAGCGACATCTGGGTTGCACGTCGGCAGAGCAGTACCGCTCCCTGGGATTCGGTCGAATACCTTGGCACGAATATCAATACCCCATTCAGCGTCACGATGGCGCCGTTTATCTCCGCCGACGGACGGCGTCTGTACTTCATGTCGACCCGACCGGGCGGGTTTGGGGGACCGGATTGTGTGTTCTTCGACTGCTTCGACCTGTACGCTGCGACGCTCGAATGCGAAGAATCTACAGGTATAGAAAATAATGATGACGTGAGATGATCTTCGGACTTATTAGATCCATTCATTTTTTAGGGAAGTTGTGCATCGCTTACGGGATCGTAAAATATTAGTACTAACGAACCATATATGTATAGAGGAGATGTGTTGATGAATTTTTCAAAACTCATTATATTTTTCATTCTTGCTCTGTCAACGATCGTTTACACCCCGGGTTGTTCCGGCGAAGAAGAATCGGTGCAGGATCAGATTCCCGCTCTCACTCTCTCCATGATACGTGAGGCCGGTGTAGATTCGCTGCAGGGAGATGTTACAACATATTTCAGTCCCAACTATCGTGAACGTGCAACGGAATTGCAAACAATGATCGATGAAGCAATGGGTTTCTTTGAAGATTCGTTACACCTTCGCAGAGATGTGATCCTCGTGGTGCTCTCGCCGGAAAACTGGCTGAAACTCACCCCCTTGCCGTACGGAATACCGTTCGCCTCCGAAGAGGCATCGGCGATCGTTCTCGCGGCAGAGGACGGAATGGTAACGGACGTTTTCCTGTCCCTGTTCCCGCTCTATCCAGAAGAACGTATAGACATAATCAAGTCCGCCGGATTTTCATTTGATGATGCTGTTCGAAAGAAAGTGGAACTGATCGGATTTCACGAGCTGGGACACCTTTTGGTTCGCCCGTATGGAATTGCTACATCATCTCCATGGCTCAATGAATTCCTTGCCACCTACTTTTCGTATTCCTTTATGAGAACGAAATATCCGCATCTGGCTGACATGTACATGGCCTTTGCAGTCTTCCCGTCGTCATATCAACCCGGCTACACCTCACTCGATGAATTCGATAAGTATTATACCGGGGTCGGGTTTGAAAATTACGGATGGTACCAGGGTATTTTTGCAGAGAAGATAGCGGAAGTGTTCGCTCATCGCGGTTTGGGTTTCCTCGCGGATGTACGTGATGCTTTTCCGGAAGGAAGTGAAAACCTTTCCGGCGCCGAAGTCCTGAACCGGCTGGAGAATATTTATCCGGGGTTCCTTGAATGGGCAGCAGTGCTTGAATCAATCGGGAACCGGGAATGAGATGAATATGACAACGTTCTATATCACGATTAACCTTTTCATGTTAATATTAAATGACCTCTGCGTGCAAAACCGGCAGCCACTTTCAGAATTTTTGTCCATCTTGGGGGAATGGAGGTGACACATGAATAAATCAGCGATCCATATCCTGACTAAGCATGCTTTTCTCGCCCTGGCAGCCCTTGTACTTGTCAACTGTGAACGTATGGTACCCGATAGAGATCTGTCGTACACGGAAGGAACTGTACAGAGCGTCGACGGGATAGAACTTTACTACCGGATCGCAGGCACTGGCCCCGACACCCTCATCATGCTTCACGGCGGGCCGGGCGCCGATTCCGGCTATCTCGTTCCCGACCTTGAACCCCTGGCGGAATCGCATGTACTGATCTATTACGACCAGCGCGGAGCGGGTCGTTCAACACTGCTTACCGATCCCGGCCTGTTAACCGTGGATGCTCATGTGGCCGACCTCGAAGCCTTGCGAAAACATTTCGGCCTTGACCGGATATCCATGTTCGGCCACTCATGGGGTGCGCTGCTCTCCGCATTTTATGCGCTTGAATATCCGGAAAACGTGAATAAAATGGTGCTGGCAAGTCCGGCATCGCCCCGCTTTGAGCCCTACTTTCCACAACTGCGTCCCAACATTATGGCATGGATGGATGATTCTGCCAGAGACGAAGTGGAACTGCTCAGGGCTGCCCGGCAGGATACTACCATCAGTGCCCGAAAATCCTGCCGGGATTTCTGGGAAGTGTACATTCGCGGCTATTTTTCCGATCCGTACGACCTGGACCTTATCCGAAGTATGAGGGGCAGTTTTTGTACAGCTTCCGATGAAGCCATTCGTAACGGCTCCATCGTAAACCGGCATACGATGGCATCTGCCGGTGAGTTTGATCTGCGTGACAAACTTCGTGACATAGACACACCGGTGCTCATTATCACCGGTACGGACGATATTTTTCCCGTGGAAGCGATGGAAGAGTGGGATGCCGCCTTTCCGGATTCGCGGCTTGTATTGCTTGAAAATGCAGGACACTATCCACAAATAGAGAGACCGGAAGCGTTTTTCCAAACCGTGACAGATTTCTTGAAAGATGATGACCTGTCCGAACTCAGACTGTATTTACATCAGGTTGTGAAGGATGGCAGCGTTCCCGCCATCGAAGCCGTTGTTGTGAACAGAGACGAGGTCTTATTTCATGAAGGAATCGGGTACAGGGATCTGCATCAAAACATTCCCCTGCAAAAAGGCGACCTCTTTGATACGGCCTCGATGGCCAAGCCGGTAACATCGGCAGGTGTTATGATTCTGGTCGATGAAGGAAGTGTGAACCTCGACGAACCGGTCGCAGCCTATCTGCCGGCCATAGCGGATCTTGAAGTACTGGCCACGTTCAGTGAGAGCGATACAACGTTTACAACCCGGACTCCCGAAAGAGCTATTACCATCCGTCACCTGTTAACCCAGACTTCGGGAATGGCTTACCCGTGGTGGGACGACAAGCTGCGAAAGATTGCAGCAAAGACCGGAGACACCCGTACTCTATATTATGACTACCTCAATCTTCCGCTGTTATATGATCCCGGCGATGACTGGAGTTATGGCGTAAGCGTACGGGTATTAGGTGATGTGATAGAGGTCGTAACCGGGCAGAGTCTCGACGTTTTTCTGAAGGAACGGATCTTCAGGCCGCTGGGAATGCAGGATACATACTTTGTATTAACTGACAATTTGGAAGATCGCCGTGTACGTGTTTACAGAAGCGAAGATGACGGCTGGTCTGAAAACCCTCCGGATCAAAGCCATTTGCCCCTGATTATCGGAGATGGTTCTATCATAACAACCGGAGAAGATTATGCCCGGTTCCTGCAGATGCTGCTGAACGACGGGACCATTGACGGCATTCAGATTCTGAGTAAAGAATCCGTAAACCTGATGATTCAGAATCAGATCGGCGACTTTTATGTAAAAGAGCTCTTTAATGATTTCCCTCCGTTTGCAGGAAGTGATAAATTCGGATTTGGCTTTCAGATTGCTTCTGCGGTGCGTGATTACGATGACAGGCGGTCGCCAGGTAGCTATAGCTGGGCCGGAAGCTATAACAGCTATTTCTGGGTTGATCCGGTGGACGAAATTGCGGTTGTGTTATTCATGCACTATCTGCCGTTTTTTGATGAAACGGCGCGTACGATATTGGAAGGATTTGAAGAGCGAGTATATCAGTATGTGAGGTAAAACTTTGATACTCAATTTGCGGATTGAGAATAGACACTTAAAACAATAATGATATGAGAAGAAAAACTTTATATATTGCGATATTATTCTGGTTGCTTCCAATCTTAATAACTGCTCAGGATCGCCTCCCCATCATCGACATGCATCTGCACGCGTCGCGCCTTGCCGATTTTGAATATCTTGCAGGCCCGGCGCCGATTCCACACTGCGTACCGATGACCGATTACCCGGTTCCTGAATCGGGAAATAACTGGGTCGAGATATTCCGTTCACGGGATTTGCCTTGCCATACAACCTGGTCGCCAGAGACAGACGAGCAGGTCATGACAAGGTCGTTTGAAATCATGGAACAGCGGAATATCTATGGTGTCACGAGCGGTCCGATGCTTGCCCGCTGGAAGGAAGCTTCGCCGGAACGAATTATTCAAAGCCTCTCTTTTCAGGGAGGTCCGGATGCACCCACGGCAGACGAATTGCGTGGACTGCTTGAAGAAGGGGAGTTCGCTGTTCTCGGTGAAGTTACCATTCAATATGGCGGCATCGAACCGAATGATCCTTCACTCGAACCGTACTGGTCCCTGTTGGAAGAACTGGATATTCCTGTCGGGATACACATCGGCACCGGACCGGTCGGTGCGCCTTATCTCGGATTTGGAAACTATCGTGCCCGTTTGCACAGTTCTCTTCTTTTGGAAGAAGTTCTGGTACGTCATCCCGGTTTGAGGATTTATATTATGCACGCCGGCTGGCCGATGATTGACGACCTGCTCGCCATACTCTGGACTCACCCGCAGGTTTATATCGACATAGGGGTCATTAACTGGGCTCTTCCCCGTGAAGAGTTCCACTACTACCTGAAACGTATCGTTGGCGCTGGTTTCGGCAACAGGGTGATGTTCGGATCCGACCAAATGGTGTGGCCGGAAACCATTGAGATAGCGATCGAAAGCATAGAGACAGCCGATTTTTTAACGGATGAACAGAAGCGGGATATATTTTTCAATAATGCAGCCAGGTTCTTGCGGCTGACAGATGAACAAATAACTGCAATGCACGGAGAGAGGTGATGCTATGAATCATACTCAATACATACGTACTTTGATTTTTTTACTTTTTGTTCTGTTGACAATCGGGCACTCATCTGCCCCGGCACAGGTTCTGCATATCGCAGAGCTTAACACCGAACAGATTCGTGACCTGGACAAGGAAAAGACAATCGTCCTCATTCCCGGGGGAATCCTGGAGCAGCATGGTCCTTACTTGCCCAGCTATACCGACGGGTACCGGAATGAATGGGCGACCGGGGAGCTGTCACGGGCCATAGCAGCCCGGCCCGGGTGGACCGCTTTAGTCTTTCCGACAATCCCGCTCGGTGTCGGCGGCGCAAACGAGATCGGCGGGATATTCTCATTCCCCGGCACCTACGCTGTCCGGAGTACGACCCTCCGGGCTGTCTTCGTCGACCTTGCAAATGAACTGGGCGAGCAGGGATTCAGGTGGATTTTCGTCGTACATCTGCACGGGGCGCCTGCTCACAGCCGGGTTCTGGATGAGGCCGGAGATTACTTCCGTGATGTTTACGGTGGGAGAATGGTCCATCTCTACGGCCTGCTGCCTGTTCTTGAGTCCGGGTCGCAACCCCTTGATCCTGCAAAAGCTGCCGGGATCGGGCTGGACATACACGCAGGTCGGGGGGAGACATCGGACATCCTCTTCATCCGGCCGGACCTTGTGGCCTCCGGATATCAAACGGCGCCTCCCTTGCCCGGATTCAGCTTCGACGACCTCGTTCGCATCGCTCAATCGCCCGATTGGCCCGGTTACTTCAATGCACCGGGGCAAGCGACCGCTGCCGAAGGCGAGGCACGGCTTGAACGACGGACAGGTGTTGCTGCCGAACTCATGTGGCAAATCGTCGAAGGGACTGCAGATGAGCGGAAGATTCCGCGTTACGCAATGACCCGGCCCGACGCAAGTTTACGGACCGCCCGGGCCGCAGCCGCCGAGGAACGGGTGCGGGAGAAACGCTTTGCAGAATGGCTGGCAAAACAGAGTGAGTCATCCGCTCGGTTCAAATATGAAAATAGAACACATCGTCCCGGCGATGACGGTTGCCTGACGAAGACGACACTATCGGATCGTCTTCAATTTGCCGGTATCGACCGGGCGCGCGAAATTCTCGGGCGTTCCGATGAGTGGGCGCGGCAGCTCAGCGCATTCGACAGAGGGGTTCGAATGAGAACGACGGAACCCACGAACACACGGGACTTCCTTGAGTTCATCTCCGGAGAGGCCGCTGAATGGACGGATGATGAACAGCTCTACTGGAAATCGCTGATCGATCAGCTCAGTGAGGCTCTTGAAGGAATGAATCTGAATATACCGGATGTCTGGATGGTGAAGACGTCCGGGCTGGAGGAGTTCAATGCGGTGTACGTCCGTAATCAATCCATTATTTTCCCCCGGGGACGGGTCGACGTTGCCGGGGATGTGACACGCGATTTCTTTCTGCTTGCGCATGAGCTGTTTCATATGCTGTCCCGGGAGTATCCGGCTCTGCGCGATGAGCTTTATTCACTCCTCGGTTTCAGGCGATTTGCGGGGTTTGAATATCCCGTTGAACTTGAAGACCGCCGCCTCAGCAATCCTTTTTATGGAGACCGGTATGAGTATGCATTGACTGTTCAAACGGCCTCCGGTCCCGTCGATGTGACGCCCGTGTATCAGGCCGCTATTTCACTTGAAGAATTCATAGAGATTTCTGAGTTCGGGATGCGTGCGTTCTTCGGGGCGATTGACTTCGTCCTGCTTCCGGTCGACACCAAAACGCGCACCGTCCTCCGCGACGATAACGGGAAACCGATCGTGTATACGTTTGAAGACACGGACTGGATCGAGCGTATGCAGCGTAATTCCTCCTACATCATCCATCCCGATGAGCTTATGGCGGAAAATTTCGCCCTGTTGATGGAATGGCGGCGCAGCGGGACCGTGCCGGAATCGGTTCCGGGCGGACCGGGGGAGGGATTTCCGGTGAACGATATAGAGCTGCTCAGAGAGATCGAGAAGGTGCTGACGGCCGGATGTGAAGAATAGAATAATCCCTGCACCGTTTACCCGAAGTCCGGTATGGTGCAGATTGCATATAACCAATTGGAGGAAACATGAAAAGATTCATAGCTTATATATTTTTTATAATGAGTGTGACATCGTTATATACACAGGAACGCCTCCCCATCATCGACATACACCTGCATGCTCTGGCTGCAGATATTTATGGCCCACCGCCACTTGCCATATGTACATTGGTCGATGCGTTTCCTGTCTGGGATACGGTGCAACCTTATGCGGACGTGTTTATGGCGTTACACAAACAGCCAATGTGCGACGATCCCGTTTGGTCGCCGATGACAGACGATGAATTAATGAACGGTACGATCGAAATAATGGAACGCAACAATATCATTGGCGTGCTTGTGGGTACGCACTATCCGGAGAAGGTCGGTGCGTGGATGGAGGCAGCTCCGGGACGCTTCATTCCTGGTCTCGGATTCCGATTGGGGTCTGACAGTCCCACGACCGATTCTTTGCGTACCTTGCATGCCAAAGAACGTCTTTCCGTACTGGCCATACTGGCTGAAGCCCCGGATCAATATGCCGGAGTGGTTCTCGAGGACGGTTCCGGGGAACCATATCTCAAATTGGCAAAAGAATTGGATATACCGGTTGGCATACAAACCGGCCCGGGTCCGCCCGGTATCGCCTATTTCGGTTATCCGGGTCACAGAGCGAAATTAAGCAGTGCACTGACGATCGAAGAACTACTTGTTCGGCATCCCGGCCTCCGGGTTTACATCATGCATGCCGGTTTTCCTTTTCTTGATGATCTACTTGCTGTATTATACGCGCACCCTCAGGTATATATAGAGCTTGGCGTCATCATTTATTCTCAGCCGCGAGCCGTATTTTATAGATACCTTCGCGGTATCGTAGAGGCCGGTTACGGAAACCGTGTGATGTTCGGCTCCGACCAGATGGTATGGCCCGGAGTGATTGAACGTTCCATTGCCGTGATCAATGAGGCACCGTTCCTGAGCGAGCAACAGAAAAGAGACATATTGTACAACAATGCGGCGCGGTTTCTACGAATGACCGAAGAAGAGATTGCCCGTCATCATGGGATGTAGCGAGATATAATTCTAATAAAATCAGTCATAAATTAAATGGAGGCATTATGCAACGAAGAGCTTTCATGAGGCGGGCAGGTCTCTTTGCCGGAGTCGTTCACGCTGTGGGTACCGTACCCATCGCAGCTACCCTGTCGCGAACTGTTAACCGTACATTCGATCCGACCGACTGGTCCGACGTACGGGATCAGTTTTCACTTACACGGTCACGAATTCATATGGCGACATTTCTACTCGCAAGCCATCCGCGTTCCGTTGCCGAAGCAATTGAGCGGCACCGGAG
>SL_3KL_010_SEDDRAFT_10002104_pt1 | contig 18242 bp, 14 predicted proteins | sample SodLakKL_010_SED_2_FD_10381 | JGI IMG/M metagenome (IMG submission 10381) | reverse complement strand
ACGTATAGGTGTCTTCAGGAATCCCCCATTTTTTCATGGTATGATAAGCGTCCATCGTAGTGATGGGAAGGTTTTTTCCCAATCTTTCGATATCCTCATCACGAAGGGGTATCGGTTTTGAGTCGGTATCNGGATACATCCGGTCGGCACCGGGCAGCACACGTTCAAAAATGGTTGTACCGTCGGCAAACGACTTGCGGGTTTCGTTCGGAACACCGTCAAAAGCCCATCGGCAGCGTTCATCTATTGTCTCCAGGGCTGTATTAATATCCTCAGAGGGGCCCCAGAAGAGCAGCACGGCATCATCTGTTTTGCTGTTGAGCATTTTGCGCAACTTCAGAAACGTCTCCTCCCCTTCCATTGGTTTCAGACTATCGCTGGTGCACATATTGGGCTTTTCGATGCAGGCGATCACTTTCAGCCGATCGCTGATTTCATCGGCAAACACTTTGCCGGGCTGGGTAAAATGGGAGAGTATCCCCTGGAAGCGTGGCAAACTGACACCGTAGAGCTTCATACCGGCATTTCTAAGCCCTTTGAGTGCTTTTGAGCGAAAGCTAAAATCACGCGGATTGAGTTCCTGGTAATGCATGTTCCAGCTTTCCGGTTTCTTCACTCTCTTTTGTAACTCCTCCCTGATATGCAGCAGNGCCCACTGACGAAAAGCTTCATTGTGAGTAAGTTCAGGAATCCATTTAATGCGNGACACCCCTTTGATCTCAACGCGTGTACCACCCCGGCAGCTCACATTCACATCCTGGCGGGCAGCTCCCATGCCGGTCCGGACTTTTCCGGTACTTCGATTCAGGAAGCGGATCACCTGGCATGCTTCGGCCACTTCGTCGGGATTGACCATATCAGGATACGTAACTGTTTCAATCAGCGGCATACCCAACCGATCGGTTTTATAAATGCGCCAGTGACCCACATCGGAGATCTCGCGACAAGAGTCCTCTTCAAGGCTAAGCTGTATCAGTCGGATTGTTTTGTTTTTTAGCTCGATAACCCCTTCCACACCAATGATGGCCGTGCGCTGAAAACCTGTGGGAATGCTGCCGTCAAGGTATTGCTTTCGCGTAATGTGAATTTCGCCAACGATGTTCAGCTTCTTGAGTAAAGAAATTTCTATAGCGATATCCACAGCTTCACGGTTCACCGGAAATGGAGGTGTATCGTCAACCTCATAAGTACAGGTTGTTTCATTTTTGAGGCGATACACTACGTTTTTGCGCGTTTTGAACTCCATAAGGGCGGTACCGTCATATTCACCGAGTTCGCTCAATGTGGGACGCATATGGCGAATCACCTCTGCATCATAAGTGTCATCATCCTGATAGATGCCGGCCGGACACCGGCAGAAAAGCTTTTCATCGGTATTCAGTTGCTGGTGCACTTCCAGTCCTGACATAAAGCCGATTCTGTCATAATCATCCTGTGTGGCATTTTTTCTGGGCACATATCCAATGGCCTTCATAGTGGCGCGGTAATTATCGGCCGGAGTTGGTTTTTTCTTCATATCGAAATTAGTCAATCAATTTCCCGTTTTCCTTCCTTTCAAAGATCACATTTCGCTCTTTAAGGTAGTCCATTACAAATTGGTAACATTCATCATCCAGACCGATCAGTTCAAGCGGATACACACCTTTCCCTCCAAAGTGTCCGCCCAGAATAAGTTCGGCATTTGCAGTGGCGGTAAAGCCGGTTGTTCTGGCCATTGACGACAGCTTCCCCTTTTCATCATAAACATCATAAAGATCATAAACAATCTCTTTATGCTCACCATCCTGATGGCCACTGATTCGAATACGCATCACGGTAAACTCCCGCTCGTCGGAATCAAGCTTCCAGTCGCGGATCAGCACCTTGCTGGTAAAATCAATCGGTCTTATTGCCCGGTTGTTAACGGTAATCGGTTCCTTGTCGAAAAAACCGGCAGTTTTTAACGCCTGGATCAACTGGATATGACCAGGATAACGCAATGTTTTCTCTTTCATATTCGGGATATGCTCCATATTTGAAAGCAAAGAACGCAAGCCGTCGGTATAAAAGGCTTCCAGTGTTCCAACCTTATTGAAGAATATCATCTCCGGCTCACTCATTGCCGGCTTGGTCATCCTTTTCCCTTTTTCGATGTATCGTGCAGGCCTGGTATACTCTTCAACAACATCCACGGGAGAGAAAGGTGCTTTATAATAGAACGGATATATTTTTACAAAAGGCAATCCCCCCACAACATATTCAAAAGTATCGATCTCCATATGCTCATTGTGGTAACCAACAATCAGATTCGGCATACCGGGAGCAACACCGCAATCAGTGATGGCTGTCACACCCTTTTCCGCGGCCAGTGCATTCAGGTCCATAAAATTTTCCGGCATAAAGGAAATATCAACGATGTTTTTTCCGGCTTCAATGACAGTCCGCAAAATATCATACCCCATAAAACCCGGAACTGCAGATACTACCAGGTCAAAATCCTTAACAAGACTGGATATTTTTTCCTCTTCCATCAGGTTTACACCAATGGTTTGGATTTGATAGTTTTCAGCAAGAAAGTTCAATGACTCCTGGTCAATATCGGCTGCTGTAACCTCATGTTTTTCGGAAAGGTCGATGGCAATTGCTTTTCCTACCATACCTGCCCCCAGAACAATAATATTTTTTCTCTTCATCTGCGATTATTTTAAGATAAGCTTTCCATAATGGTTACAAGGTGGATCATACAACTTGTAAAGTCAGGGCTAAATTATAAAAAATGTACGGATATTGTAACCGGTTGTCGTTGCGAATCATTAATTTTGCATGGGGTATACAATTTATATCACAGTTATTTTATCCGGATCATGCACATTTACGATCAGACAGGACAATATGCCAATCGCAAAAAAGCTATTGGTGCCATCATCCTTTTTACAGCCCTGCTGTTACTGGGTCGGTTGTTTGTGTTGCAGATCGCAGACCCGTCGTATAAGGATTTCGCACGCAGCAATTATTTAAGGCATGTAACTGATTTCCCCGCAAGGGGTCTTATTTATGATCGGAATGGTGCTTTGCTGGTCTATAATGAGGTTCATTATGACCTTATGGTTGTACCCGGTCAGGTTGTAGAAATTGACACCTTGCTTTTTTGCTCTTTGCTGGGGATTGACAAGGCCACTTTTGAAAGTCGTCTGCTTCAGGCCCGCAGGCATTCCCGCTTCCGTGCTTCTGTTTTTGAACGGCAAATATCCAAAAACACCTTTGCAGCTTTTCAGGAAAAATTATTCCGTTTCCCCGGGTTTTTTGTTCAGCCCCGTACGCTTCGAAGATACTCTCATCCGATTGCCACGCATACTTTTGGTTATGTTGGAGAGGCCGGACCGAATATCATTCAAAACAACCCATATTACCGCCCGGGTGATTATATTGGTATAAGCGGACTTGAAAGGGCTTACGAAGAAGAGCTTAGGGGTGTGAAAGGCAGGCGCGTATATATGGTAGATGTTCTGAACCGGAACATTGGTTCGTTCCAGGATGGTCGTTATGATACCCTGGCAATTGCCGGGAAAAACTTGTATACAACGCTTGATGCAGAACTACAGATATATGGTGAAAGGCTTATGCAGAACAAGCGCGGCAGTATTGTTGCCATAGAGCCCTCTACAGGAGAGATCCTTGCATTGGTCTCATCACCATCATATGATCCCGGCTTGCTGGTGGGCAGGCAACGGACAAGCAATTACCGCATGTTGCAGAACGACACCCTGAAACCGCTGTTTAACCGTGCCTTGATGGCACAATACCCTCCGGGATCAGTTTTTAAGCTTGTCAGTACGTTGATTGCTCTTGAAGAAGGGGTTGTTACACCAGAACAACGATATGGGTGCTCAGGCATATATCATACCTCCGGCATCAGCATTCGTTGTCGCTCACATCCCAGTCCGGTGGATGTCATTTCAGGAATCCAGCATAGCTGCAACACCTACTCCAGCATATTGTTTCAAAACACCATCAATCAGCCACGCTACGAAAACATTCAGCAAGCCTTCAACCGTTGGCGCGAATATGTGTTAAGCTTTGGATTGGGGCGTCATTTCGGAAGCGACCTATCCTTTGAGCTGCCAGGACTGGTAGCAACATCCGATTATTATGACAGGTTATACGGCCCCCGTGGATGGCGGTCACAAACCATTCTTTCTTTAGGGATCGGACAGGGAGAATTGGGTGTAACGCCCCTGCAGCTTGCAAATATGACCGCTGCAATTGCGAACAGGGGTTTCTATTTCACACCACATATCGTAAAAGCAATTGATACCCCTGACAATCCGAACCAACAATTCTCCCTGGTCAATACCATCGACATACAAACGGAACATTTTGAAACCATCGTAAACGCCATGCATATGGTTGTTGAAGATGGTACCGGAAGGTTTTCCCGCATCACGGAAGTTAGCATGGCAGGAAAAACGGGGACAGTACAAAATCCTCACGGAGAAAACCACAGTGTTTTTGTGGCCTTTGCACCCGTCGATGACCCCCGGATTGCCATTTCTGTTATTGTAGAAAATGCCGGTTACGGTTCCGTTTGGGCCGCACCCATTGCAAGTCTGATGATCGAAAAATACCTGACAAATGAAGTCAATCGCACCTGGTTTGAACAAAGAGTTTTGGACGCGAGCTTCTTAACTGTAAACCCATGAGACCGTCGCAAAACACATTTAAAAGCATTGACAAGCCGTTGCTGATCTTATACCTGCTCATGGTGTTTGCAGGATGGTTCAATATTTTTTCCGCAGAATACTCTGAGGCACACACACATGTCTTTAACCTCAGCACAAGTTACGGGAAGCAGCTGCTCTTTATTCTTACTGCGTTTGTTATTGCAGCGGTGATTCTCCTTATGGATGTAAGGTTCTTTACGAGCTTTGCCTGGATCATTTATGGGGCTTTTATCCTTTTGCTCGTTGCCGTTCTCTTTTTTGGGGTCGAAATCAATGCAACCAAGGCCTGGTTCCGTTTTGGCGGATTTGCCTTCCAACCCTCAGAAATCGCTAAATACGGCACCGCCCTGGCACTTGCACTGTTTATCAGCAAACAAAAGAACAAAACAAAAAACTTCGCTACACACATCAAGGCATTCGCCATCGTCGGAATACCCGCCGCACTGGTATTGTTACAAAAGGATGTTGGTACCACCCTTGTTTTCACCTCCTTTGTTTTGGTTTATTTCAGGGAAGGTTACATTGGCGGCCTGGTTTTGTTTTTTATCGGACTGGCCATTGTGCTTTTTGTACTGACACTTATTGTGAATGAATTTGTTATTATTGCCGTAATGGCCGGCATCGCACTGCTCATTGCATTGTTTTTACAAAAGAAAAAAAGTGCTCTGATTCAACTTTTCGCCCTGTTTGTCGTGCTCTCTGCATACGTGTATTCCGTTGATTACACAATGAATAATATTCTACAGCCCCACCATAAAGCCAGAATAGAAGTTTTGATACACGAAGGAATGGATCTTCAGGGTGCCGGTTACAACCTGCACCAGTCAAAGATTGCAATCGGTTCAGGAGGCTTATGGGGCAAGGGTTATATGCAAGGTACGCAAACCCAGTTCAATTTTGTCCCGGAGCAGTCGACCGACTTCATCTTTTGCACAATCGGCGAAGAGTGGGGGTTTGTTGGCAGCATTCTTATTATCAGCCTGTTTGTTACCTTGCTACTACGTATCATCTACCTTGCAGAAAAACAAAAGTCAGTTTTTGGCAGGGTGTTTGGTTATGCCACAGCATCCATTATTTTCTTTCATTTTACCATCAATATAGGAATGACAATCGGCCTTGTTCCGGTCATTGGTATCCCCCTGCCCATGATCAGCTATGGGGGATCCTCCCTTTGGGGTATCACACTATTTTTGTTTACGATGATTAAACTAGACACCCAACGACTGGAAATGCTTTGATATTTAACCCAACAAAACAACCTGACAACACACGAAATATGAAAATAGCTTTTTTTGGACGCGCTTTTGACCCGGCATTTCCGGACAGCTTCAGATTGCTGATACGAACACTCGAAGAAAAAGCAGAAACCTTTCAAATCTACGAAAGCTTTTACCGGAATATCAAAGAACATGTGACTTTTGAAAAGCCTGTGCGAATCCTTTCGGGAAAAGATGTCCCTGACAAGGATACTTTTTGTATGATCAGCATCGGAGGGGACGGTACGCTGCTTGATACGATCACTCTGATTCAGGACTCTGGCATCCCTGTGTTGGGAATCAATACCGGACGCCTCGGGTTTTTGTCTGCCATCTCAACGGATGAAATCTCTTATGCCGCAAAAGCCCTGATTGGCGGGGATTACGCCATTGACAGACGCGCCATGCTAAATCTTGCGGCCCCTTCAGATCTTTTTGAAAATTTCAACTACGCCCTGAATGAGCTTTCGGTATTAAAGAGAGACAACTCCACCATGATATCAATTAGCGCATACGTGGATGATCAGTTTTTAAATAAATATTGGGCCGACGGACTGATCATTGCCACACCTACGGGTTCAACCGGGTATTCCCTTAGTTGCGGGGGACCGATCATATCCCCTGAAAGCAGGAACTTCGTTATTACCCCGATTGCAACACATAACCTTACCGTAAGGCCCATCGTGATTCCTGACAGTTGCACGGTGAAGCTGCGCATCTCCGGACGCACACAAGACTATCTTGTGGCACTTGACTCCAGATCCAGGCCATTGAGCACAACCACTGAATTGGTCATTAAAAGAGCCGCGTTCTCCATCAACCTGATATGTGTCGGACAAAAAGATTTTTATAAAACAATCCGCAACAAGCTTGCCTGGGGACTGGATAAAAGAAATTAACAATAAAATATTCTTAAGTAGACGTCGTTATAAGAGTCGGTGACATTATCAAGATCGCACCATTCTGATTTTTGAATTGAAAAGGATGCCAAAATATATTCTTTTAAGTCTTCTGATCATTATAATAAGTTATCTTCCTGCAAATGGCCAGATTTATGAAGTGGGTGCATCAGTTGGCATGAGTGCTTACAGAGGCGATTTAAATCTGAATAAAATATTTAACAAAACCCACAGTGCGGGAGGCCTGATATTGCGTTACAGCCACAATGAACACATTGGGGCGAGACTTAATTTGGGATATACCTTACTCAGAGGAAGTGATTCTCGAAGTGATAATCCATATATCATTTTCCCTAACACTGCCAGCAGCCCACCTTCGGCACATCCTGTCCGTCAATTCAGTTTTGAAACAACGGTTTTGGAAGCAAGCCTCCAAATAGAGGTCAACTTTTTGCCATTTACCGCCGGTGATCCGGAAACACGCTTTACGCCCTATATTTTTGGAGGTGGAGGGGGCATATATTTTAATCCGGATATTTACAGGGACAAACAGCCATATGAGGGCGATGATCACTTGATTATTCCGACAACCGGAGATTTGGAGGACACAGGTCGAAACTTTGCCGCCATAGGTCTTGCCGGCTTTGGTTTCAAATTGAATGTCGTTCGTGACATTGTAGTAGATGCTTCCTGGGGATTCCGGTTCAGTGATACAGACTATCTGGATGAGGTGAGTCTCAGGGGCAATCCAAAAGACAATGATTATTACTCAATTATAAGTCTGACCGTGACTTATAAGTTCCTCGACAGGAGCCGTCCACCGTGTCCAATGCATCGCTTTTAGGATTAAAAAATCTTAAACACCACATATTTCTTTTATATGTCGAAACATTTTCGGAAATTTGTGCCACTTTTTGCCTGGGTATAATTTATTGAAGGAGAATGGATTTAAAGCAGCATATCAATACAGACAAGCTTCCCGCTCATGTGGCTTTGATCATGGATGGGAACGGCCGTTGGGCCAAGCAACGTGGAAAAGAACGGATTTTCGGACACGAAAATGGCGTTGAGGCTGTGCGAGACACCGTTAAAGCTGCTGCAGATATTGGCGTGCAATACCTGACATTGTTTGCTTTTAGTACAGAAAACTGGTGTCGCCCGCACCTGGAAGTAGAAACTCTGATGGATCTGCTCATACAAGCCATTGGAAATGAAACACCCGAGCTTCATAAAAATGGAGTCCGGCTTCAGGCAATTGGTGATCTTGAATCCTTACCTGAACTTTGTCGCGAAAAGCTTGAGGAAGCGATAAAGCTCACGGCAAACAACACCAAGCTGGTTGTAACCGTAGCATTAAGCTATAGTGCCCGCTGGGAAATTGTGAATGCAGCTAAAAAAATTGCTGAAAAAGTTGCCAGCAAGACCATTCATCCCGACCAAATCGATGAAGAGATGGTTCACTCCGTGATGGAAACAGCTTCTTTGCCTGACCCGGACCTCCTGATACGGACAAGCGGGGAATTGCGTCTAAGCAATTTCTTGCTCTGGCAGGTCGCTTACACCGAATTGTATTTTACCCCGGTATACTGGCCGGATTTCAGGCGACAGCATTTCTTCCAGGCCATTATAGATTATCAACGCCGTGAGCGTCGATTTGGAAAACTTGACAACAAGGTCGCAGTAACAAAAAACAACTTCTAAAAATAAGCCCCCTGATAATGTTAAAATATTCTCTTTATTTGTTTTTTTTGATTGCAGTGCCCTTCCAAACCATTGCACAACAGGTGCTAACAGGTGACCAAATCGTAATCGATTACAACAACGCCAGAGAATATGAGGTCGGAGGCATTGCCATAACGGGTAATGAATCTATTGAAGACCATATCGTGGTTATGATCAGCAGGTTATCAGTGGGCCAGATCATTCAGATCCCCGGAGAAAGCATTTCAAATGCAATCAATAACCTGTGGAGACAGGATATGTTCAGGGATGTCAGCATTGGCATCACCTCCATCCAGGATGATGTGGTTTTCCTTGAAATTGCGCTTAAAGAAAGACCCAGACTAACCAGTTACGTGTTTGAAGGTGCCAGACGATCCGATGCCGATAACCTGACAGAAAAACTTAATTTAACCAGGGGAGACGTCATTACAGATGCACTTCTTTTCAGAGCAGAAAGCACAATTAAAAACTACTACATCGAAAAAGGCTTTCTGAAACCTCAGGTAGAGGTCAGGCAAATGGAAGACACCACGAGGGTTAATGCCATGCAGATCGAATTTTATATCGACAGGGGTAACAGGACCAGGATCAGAGAGGTCAATATATACGGCAACGAGGTCTTGTCAGACAGACAGATCAAACGTATCATGAAAAACACCAGGGAAAGAAGCATTCGTTTCCTGTTTTCTTCATCCCGCCTTGTGGAAGATGACTTTGACGAAGACAAGCAATTGCTTATTGAACGTTACAATGAATTAGGAAAGAGAGATGCAAAAATTCTCAGAGACTCCGTTTATTTTGTTGATGACGACAGGATCGAGATCGATCTTTATATTTACGAAGGACCCACCTATTATTTCAGGAATATAAATTGGGTAGGAAACACCATTTATCCCGAAGAAACACTCAACGAAGTGCTTGCCATCAGAAGTGGAGATATTTTCAATCAAAACAAACTTGAAGAAAACCTCTTTATGAATATGGAAGAGGGAGATGTCAGCTCATTATACATGGACATCGGTTATTTGTTCTTTAACCTCGAACCCGTTGAGGTTGCCGTTGAAAATGACTCGATTGATCTTGAGATACGTATCTATGAAGGAGAGCAGGCAAGAATCAACAGGGTAAGCGTGAGTGGAAACACACGTACCAATGATCACGTTATATTGCGCGAAATTCGCACCCGTCCTGGACAATTATTCAGCAGATCGGCAATCATCAGAAGTCAGAGAGAGATCATTCAGCTGGGATTCTTTGACCAGGAAAAGATTGAGGTGAACCCCATCCCCAATCCGGCTGATAATACCGTTGACCTTGAATACATCGTTGAGGAGACCTCTTCTGACCAGATAGAGCTATCCGGTGGCTGGGGTGCCAACAGGATCATCGGTACCGTGGGGATCTCGTTTAACAACTTCTCTACACGCAACCTGTTTAACAGGGAAGCATGGAGGCCTTTGCCTACCGGCGACGGACAACGCCTCTCATTGCGGGCACAAACTTACGGGCGCGGATATATCTCATACAGTGCCTCATTTACTGAACCCTGGCTGGGAGGAAAACGACCCAATTCACTGAGTGTGTCGTTTTATCAAACAACACACAGAAACAACTTTGCCACAAGCCATCCAAGCTACGGCTATTATTCAATTATCGGAACTTCCGTCGGGTTAGCCAAACGCCTGACAATCCCCGACGACTATTTTTTCCTGCAACAGTTTATCAACTATCAGCACTATGATATCCTGAACAGCCCGATCCGGTTTATTTTCGATAACGGCACATCAAACAACCTGAGCTATAATGTCGTATTCGGACGAAACTCCAAGGACGCAGCGCTATTCCCGCGGACCGGATCTGAAGTTTCACTATCTCTTCAGCTTACACCCCCTTACTCGTTCATCACAGGAGAAGATTTTTCCGATGCCACTGACCAGGATAAATTTCAATGGTTGGAATATCATAAGTGGCGCTTCAGGGGCAACTGGTACACACCCATCATTGGTGACCTGATCCTTACGGCCAGAGTCCGTTTTGGTTTCCTGGGCTTCTACAATTCCGACATCGGTTATCCGCCTTTTGAACGATTCTATCTGGGTGGAGATGGCCTGTCCGGATGGGAAATTGACGGCCGGGAGATTATCGCACTGCGCGGTTATACAAACTACTCCCTCACTCCTACCGATGCCCGTGGAGAATTTATCGGAGCAAACTCATTCAGCAAATATACTGTTGAACTGCGTTATCCCATCTCACTGAATCCAATGGCCACAATCTATGCACTGACCTTTATTGAAGGGGGAAATGCGTGGGCCAATATAAACTCTTTTAACCCATTTGATTTCAAGCGCTCAGCCGGGGTCGGACTTCGGATCTTCCTGCCCATGTTTGGCCTGATGGGTATCGATTACGGTTATGGATTTGATGATATTCCAGGACGTCCGGGATCAGGTGGCGGACAGTTCCACTTTTCAATCGGACAAACTATTGATTAACATTTTAAGCAACCAGGAGGATTATTATGAAAAAACAGCTTTTTCTTTTCATATTTATTACAACTTTTGCACTCAGTGCCTTCGGCCAGAGGTTTGCCTACATCGACACAGAATACATTCTCGATAACATCCCTGAATACCAGGCAGCTGAGAGAGAGATTGAAGAGCTTACCATTGAATGGCAAAGAGACATTGAGAATCAATTTGCCCAGGTAGACCGTATGTACAGGGAGTATCAGGCAGAAGCCCCCCTCCTGCCGGAAGACATGAAACGGCAACGTGAGGAGGAAATCATCAAAATTGAACGGGAAGCCAAAGAGTTGCAAATGCGTAAGTTCGGCCGCGAAGGGGAGCTGTTTGCCAAAAGGCAGGAGTTAATCCAGCCCATCCAGGACAGGATCTATGAAGCAGTTGAACAAATTGCCAGCAGGGGGAATTACGCGGTCATTTTTGACAAAGCCGGCGGCGCCTCCATAATCTTTAGTGACGTACGCTACGACCTGAGCGATGATGTCCTGCAACGGCTCGGATATCGCAATTAATATGGCTATTTGCCGAGCAGACGTTTGATCTCATTAAGCTTCATCAGAGCTTCCACCGGAGTGAGTGTGTCGATATCCGTATTCAGGATGTCTTCCTTGATCTGTTGAAGCAAGGGATCGTCGAGCTGAAAAAAGCTCAGCTGAAAATCACTTTCCTTCTTCTTACCACCTGACGGTTTAACCTTCCCAACCAGTTCATCGTGACTATGGGTTTTTTCAAGCTGTAACAGCAAGTCATTTGCACGTTCTATTACTGAAGCCGGCATGCCTGCCATCCGGGCCACGTGAATACCAAATGAATGAGCACTTCCGCCGGGAACCAATTTTCGTAAAAAGATCACACTGTTTCGCACCTCTTTGACCGAAACATTAAAGTTCTTAATACGGGGAAACGACTCAGCCATTTCATTCAACTCGTGGTAATGTGTGGCAAACAATGTTTTTGCCCGAAAGAGCGGATGTTGATGCAAAAATTCAGCTATCGCCCAGGCGATGCTGATTCCGTCATACGTACTGGTGCCCCGACCGATCTCGTCGAGAAGGATCAGACTGCGGTCAGAAATGTTATTCAGAATGCTCGCCGTTTCATTCATCTCCACCATGAAGGTAGATTCTCCGGAAGAGATGTTGTCGGATGCGCCGACACGGGTAAATATTTTGTCGACAATACCAATGCCGGCACTGTCAGCCGGCACAAAACAGCCCATCTGCGCCAGCAAAACAATCAGTCCGCACTGCCGGAGCAAAGCGGATTTACCAGACATATTCGGTCCGGTGATGATCATAATCTGTTGTTGTTCATTATCCAGCCACACATCATTGGCTACATATTCCTCTCCGGGAGGAAGTTGCTGTTCAATGACAGGGTGTCGGCCACCTTTAATATCCAGCACATAAGAATCATTGATCTCCGGACGCACATAACGATACTGTTTGGCGATGCTTGCAAAGCAAAGCAGGCAGTCGATACGTGCAAGCACGTTGGCATTTACCTGAATAGGTTCAACGTATTCTGCAACCGCAAATACAAGTTGCTGAAACAACTCCTCCTCAATCCGCAATATCTTCTCTTCAGCACTCAGTATCTTTTCCTCATATTCCTTAAGCTCGGGAGTAATGTATCGCTCTGCATTGGTGAGTGTCTGTTTCCTTTGCCAATCCTCCGGCACTTTGTCTTTATGCGTGTTGGTTACCTCAAGATAATAACCAAACACCTGGTTGTATGATATTTTTATAGATGGGATACCGGTGCGTTGTACTTCCCGGTCGCGGAGCTTTGCCAGATAATCCTTCCCTGAGAAAGCAATATTTCTGAGTTCATCAAGATCTTCCGATACGCCGTCGGCAATTACATTCCCTTTTGATATCAGTGTGGATGGCTCTTCTTTTATTTCCTGTGTAATCCTGTTGCCGATATAGCTGCAGGGATTAAGTTGGTCAGCAGCTTTTTGAAGTGAGGTTGAATCGCTTGCTTTGCATAATTCCCTGATGGGTCCCAGAGCAGTCAGTGCCTTTTGGATTTGCAACAACTCCCTGGGATTAATTTTGCCAACGGCAACTTTTGAAATCAGCCTTTCCAGATCGCCGATCTGTCTGAGCTGTGCAGCAACAACCTCTGACTCTTCAGCGTGTTCGATAAACCACGATACCACATCATGGCGTTCCTGTATGAGTGCTTTGTCTTTCAATGGCAATATGATCCAGCGCTTCAACAATCGGCTGCCCATCGGAGAAATGGTATGATCGAGTACATCCTTTAAGGTTGTGGCACCTTCATTGACCGAATCAAGAATCTCAAGGTTTCTGATCGTAAATTTATCAAGCCATACATAGTGCCGCTCATCAATCCGGCTTATTTTATTGATATGACTAAGCCGGTCATGACGTGTTTCATGCAGGTATTGCATAACAGCTCCGGCAGCGATGATCCCTTCGTTGAGGGGTTCCACGCCAAAACCTTTCAATGAAACCGTGTTGAATTGCTTTAATAGGATATCATCAGCAAAATCTCTGGTGTACACCCAATCATCCAGATAGCTGATATGATACTTCCCTGGGAAAACCTCCTGAACCTGCTTCAGATGTTTCTTCTGCACCACTACCTCACTGGGGCGAAAGCTTTGCAACAATTTGTCAATGTATTCCCTGTTGCCCTGATCAGTCAGAAACTCTCCTGTTGAAACATCAAGCAGGGCGATTCCTGAAACATTTTCGGCAAAATGGAGCGCAGCAAGAAAATTGTTTTCCTTATGGTCAAGCACCTTGTCGCTGAATGCAATTCCGGGAGTAACAAGTTCCGTAACACCACGTTTGACAATTTTTTTTGTCTGCTTTGGATCTTCCAGCTGATCGCAGATTGCTACACGCTGCCCGGCACGTACCAATTTTGGCAAATACGTATCAAGCGCGTGATGCGGGAAACCGGCCAGTTCAACATAAGAAGCTGCACCATTTGCCCTGCGCGTGAGAACGATACCCAGAATCTCAGCTGTTTTGATGGCATCCTCACCAAAGGTCTCATAAAAATCACCGACACGAAACAGCAACAGGGCATCAGGGTGCTTTGCCTTGATACCGTAATATTGCCGCATAAGCGGTGTTTCAACATTTTTGGATGCAGATTTTGCCACAATCATTCTTTCTTCAAAAACAAAATTACGAAATTAGCCGGCAAATTTCAGATTTTTCTTTCACTTGTAAAATCATGTCAACCAATACAAAACTAAAGCACCAGTATGATATAACAATCAGAACCAGAGAAGCAACTTGTCTTAATCTATGTTAAAGCATCATGCTGCTTTGGCCAGTCTCCCGTTTTTTTTTACCTTTGCTTTTAATCAATTAAAATTGAACTTGTTATAATTGTAAACCAAAAAACCTATTATGTATTTTTCAAAAAAGAATTGCTTCTCTACGATTTTGATTGCGCTTTTTATCCTGTTTGCAGCCCCCCTGAAAGGGAATCCCGGCGGATTCAGTGATGATGAGCTGAGGAACTTTGCCAATGCTGTGGTGCAGGTTATTTCCATTCAGCAGCAGGGACAAATGCAGATGATTGAGCATATTGAAGAACATGAAATGAGCGTACAGCGTTTTAACGAGCTCTACATGCAGGCACAACAAATGCCATTGGATGACATTGATGTTGAGGGGGATGAGATGGAGTCATTTATAGAGATATCAGAAGAGATTGAAAAGATCCAGGTAGACCTTGAATCTGTACTTATCAACACTATCCAGGAAGAGGGATTGTCGGTTGAAAAATATGAAAGCATCATGGCTGAGTATCAACAAAATCCGGAATTACAACAAAGAATTCAACAAATGATGGAGTAAATCCGCAATAAGAAAAAAAGAGGCCTTCTCCTTGTGAGTTGGCCTCTTTTTTTTGCCTGAATCTTTATATCAGGAACAGGGGCTTGTCAATAAATGACTCATAAACCGGGCGAAGCCTTTTGATGTTATAATGCTTGTCCACATCGATGAGTTTATTCATGCTTGTAACAATGTCAACGGGAATGTTGTCATACCTTCCATTTTTCAGTATAACCAGCCGGCCATGAATCCCTTTAAGTACCAGATCCAGTGCCAGGTTACCGTATGCCATGGGAACAATGCTGTCGATTGCATCAGGGTCACCTGACCGCACGAGATAGCCCAGATACTGATTAATGGTCTCAACACGCTTGCCTCTGTTGAACTGCGGACTTAGTTCTTTGATCTTAGCCGACACCGCATCTCCAATACCTCCAAGTTTTGCATGGCCGTACATATCCTTTTCTGAACTCTGGAACATCATATCCACACCTTCAAAGGTTGATCCTTCTGAAACGATCACCACAGAATAATTGCTGGGGTTTTTACGTCTGTCTTCAACCAGCAGCTCCGTCAGGTGTTCAACGTTAAACTTAAATTCCGGAATTACACAACGGTTTGCGGCACCTGCCATCGTGGGCAGCAAAGAAGTAAAGCCTGCATAGCGTCCAAACACTTCCAGAACAAGTACGCGTTCGTGCGAACCTGCTGATGTACGCAACAGGTTGGCCATGTGAATGGTACGTGTAACACAGGTACTGAAGCCGATACAGTAATCGGTACCGGGCACATCGTTATCCATTGTTTTGGGGATGGCAACAACCTTCATCCCTTCCTGATACATCCTGACAGCATAGCTTAATGTGTCATCGCCACCAATGGGAATAAGATGATCAATGCCGAGGAAATCAATATTCTTAAGAACTTCCGGAGTTAGGTCGTTGATCTCATCTTTGTATATATCTTGCAAATGTTCCGGAACGTGTTTGGCCGGTACGTGGCTCGGACGGGTACGGGAAGTATGCAGAAAGGTACCTCCTGTGCGGCCTGCCCTGTTTACAAGATCTTCCGTAAGTTCGATATAGTTTAAACTGTTGTCCGCTTTTTTGTCTCGGATGAGTTCCATCAGGCCTGCCCAACCCCTGCGAATACCGATTACACGATAATTTTCACGTAAAGCCCGGATGGTTATGGCACGAATGGCAGGGTTCAAACCGGGAACATCTCCACCACCTGTCAATATAGCTATGGTTCCTTTGAGTTTCTTAACGTTCATAATATAGGTTTTAATTTTTTAATGAATTTTCCAAACGAAAAAAATAAGTAAATATAAAATAACAAATCGGTAAACCGCAAAAGGGACGTAAAGGTAAAAAAAAATTGAAAAACATTATTCGTATGCTGTTTGTTATATAAGTAATAAGAAAAACCGATGTCACTAACTTGAAAAGCAAAATACGCCCACTTGAAAAAACCAACATACATATTATTTCCTTTACTGGTGATGTATTTGTCAGTAAGTAGTTTTACAAATTATAAACACAATAATAAACATATGACAACACAAGAATCAGTTTCAGTTACGAGCAAGGCTACATTTGGAGGGGGATGCTTCTGGTGCATGGAAGCTATATTCTCAGATATTCATGGAGTAGAACGTGTTACTTCCGGTTTTGCCGGAGGGCACTTATCAAATCCCACTTATGAACAGGTAATAACAGGATCAACCGGACATGCAGAAGTGGTTCAGGTCGTTTTCAACCCCGAAGTGATCAGTTATTTGAAACTTCTTGAAGTCTTTTTCAGTGTGCATGACCCAACTACGTTAAACCGGCAGGGCAATGATACTGGAACCCAATACCGCTCCGCGATCTTTTTTCACAATGAAGAACAAAAAGATCTGGCGAACAAGGTGATAAACCGGCTTAGCCAGGATGGGATTTACGATGATCCGATCGTTACCGAAGTCACGCAGCTGGAAACCTTTTTCCCGGCCAGCGATTACCATCAGAATTATTTTGAAAGAAACCCAAACCAGGGGTACTGTCAAATGGTAATCCGTCCGAAAGTTGAAAAATTCCGTAAGGCATTTGACAGCCTCCTCGCAGATTGACGATTATCGATTATATAATTAACAATTAACTACGCGGATGCCTGGGGCGTACGGGCAATTCCAGGAACCAGCTGACTATTGAAAGAATCACGCTGAATAATAGGGCCCACCAGAAGGTGCGCACTTCAAAACCAGAGACAAAATAGGCTGCCAGCTGAATTATAAAAGCATTGATTACCAAAAGGAACAAGCCGAAACTCATCACGGTAACCGGAATGGTTAGTACGATCAGAACCGGTTTCAGAATCATGTTCAATACACCTAAAACAAAGGCAACCACCAGGGCAGTAATAAAGTTCTCAACCACTACCCCGGGAGACAATAAATAAGCCGTGATCACGACAGCAAAGGTTGTTACCAAAGTTTTGATGAGAAAACTCATCACCTGAAAACGTCTGTTACCATAATTTTCCATAGTACATTATTTATTACAGTTCATTCATACACTTCTCAATCAGGCTCCAGGTATGTTCAATATCATGATCCAGTCCGACAGAAAAACGAATGAGTCCTTCGCTCATACCCATTTCACGCTGGATATCTTCCGGTACTTCGCTGGAGGTACTTTTTCCGGAGTTGCTGAAAAGCGTTTTAAAATATCCCAGGCTTACCGCCAGATAACCAACACCTTCCATCTCCATTTTTTCCATCATGGCAGCAGCACGGTCAAAGTTTTCCATATCGATGGCCAGAACACCGCCATAGCCAAAATCGGGGTGCATCAGGCGCTTCATCAGTTCGTGATCGGGATGATCAGGCAGGCCGGGATAACAGACACCAACACCGGCTTCCTTAAATTTTTTGGCCAGAAACATTGCGTTGTAACTGTGCTGTTTCATCCTGATATGTAAAGTATGCAAGTTCTTCAAAATGCTTGAAGAGCGGAAAGGGTCAAGCACCGGACCAAGTAACATGGCAGTACCGGAATTTACATCAATAAGTGATGCAATATCATCGTTCGAGCCACAAATTGCTCCTGCAACACAATCATTTTTACCATTTACGAACTTGGTCAGGCTATATAGTGTAACATGTGCACCCAGCTTGTTGGGCTGTAAAATCATTGGGGTAAAGGTGTTATCAACCATCAGCCTGCAATCGTGCTTATTTGCGATCTTCGCAAGTGAAGGAATGTCAGACACCTGCAGCATGGGGTTGGTAACCGACTCGGTATAGATGATCTTTGTGTTAGGCCGGATC
>SL_3KL_010_SEDDRAFT_10002103_pt1 | contig 18244 bp, 20 predicted proteins | sample SodLakKL_010_SED_2_FD_10381 | JGI IMG/M metagenome (IMG submission 10381) | reverse complement strand
CGAATGCTTGCCGACGAAGTGCTCGATGTGGATGAGGCACGCTCGAAGTTTGCCCAGCGCCTGGAGATCGACCTGGACAGCGTGCCGAACGACTTCGACCAGGACCTGGCCGCCGCCCTGCACCCTTATCGCCAGGGAGAAACCCCCATCATCGTGCGTTACGCCAACAACAAGGCTCAGGCGGTGCTTAGATTGAGTGAGGATTGGTTCGTGGCCCCTTCGACCGACCTGCTCGCCGCCATCGACGGATTGAAAGGCATTCGCTCAGTCCGGTTGAAGTATTGATCTTTACAGTGCTCGCAAACACCTACCACATCTTCAATCCGTAAGTCGGGGTGGCGCGAATCGCCCGCGCGTGTCTCCAGCAGGTGCCTGAGCCGAAGTCCCTGATTCAGAGGTGGCTATAATATTGATCGTCAGCCAATCACCTCGCAAAGAAATCAATGCTGGACAATCAAGGCGACTGCAAAGTATGCAAGGACGGCAGAGGGCTCGGGTTCGATCTGTGCATGGCGTTCCAGCCAATTATCGACTGCGAAGATCGCACCGTGTATGCCCACGAGGCACTGGTGCGCGGTCCCAATGGCGAAGGCGCTGGATGGGTCTTTGAAAGAATCACCCGCTCCAATCGCTATCAATTCGATCAGGCATGCCGCGTCAAGGCCATTGAATGGGCTGCCCGGCTGGGCATGGAATCACGCCTGAGCATCAATTTCATGCCCAATGCGGTTTATGAACCCGAACGCTGCATTCAGACCACCTTGAAAGCGGCGAAGGATCATGACTTCCCACTCGATCAGTTGATCTTCGAGGTCACCGAGAGTGAACGGGTCGATGATGTACCACATCTCAACAACATCATCACTTATTACCGCGAACACGGATTCCTGACCGCAATCGACGATTTCGGCGCCGGCTATGCCGGGCTGAACTTCCTGGCTGAGCTGCGCACCGACCTGGTCAAGCTCGACATGGGCCTGATCCGCGATATCGACTCCAGCCGCACCCGTCAGGCAGTGGTCCAGGCGATCGTTGCGGTTTGCAAGGAGCTATCAATTATCCCCGTCGCCGAAGGCATTGAGACTCGGGCCGAGCTCGATGCTCTCAAGGACATGGGCATCAGACTGTTCCAGGGCTACCTGATCGCCCAACCGGCCTTCCAGAGCCTGCCGGAAATCGACTGGGAAGCCATCAAGTAAACCAGGAGCCCCTCCTGCCAATACCACTTGACCGTAGTTCGCCCCGCATGTCCCCGACGGACTTCGTAAAATCATTGTTCGCTTGCAGGTTGCGAAACTATCCGCAACGCGCTCTCCAATTCAAAAACATGCGGATCATCAGCGCCGAGTGTGCGCAGGGCCCTGGCCAGATCAAACAAATAAGCGCGATTGCTGCCACTGGGCCCATGCGAGTGTTCGATGTGCCGGGCGATCTGGTCAATGGACGCCGGCCCCAACCAGGCCGGGTTGTCGCTTGCGGCAAAGTAGACCAGGCCTTCGACCTGGTGGCCTGAGTCACGCAACCGAATTGCGATTTGCCGACGCTCGTAGCCGTTTTTCTCCCGGTCATCAAGATGTTCGAAAACCTCATGCTCGACCAGGTAGGCCATGCCCAGGCATTCCCGGCCCGGCGAGGAAACGAGTGTCAGCACCCGTCCCGGCGCCTCGGGCGTGCCGCGATGATCATGCGATCCCTGCCAGAAGCGCCGTTCCCAACCCTGGATACTGGCAACCTCACGTTGCAGGTAAGGAAAGTCCACTTTGTAGATCAGGGATCCGTAGCCGAAGACCCAATGATTAGCGATATCTGTCATCGTTGGCAGAGTGCAAAATATTTGTGGGCTATTGCTAGCACCCGCATAAGTATTGACACATTCAGGTTCGTCGTTGCAACTTCTGGAGTTCACGGCGTTGACGTTTGTCGGGGCGGCGGGGGCGTTGTTGACGGGCCTGGCGGTCCTGGCGGAGTTGTTCGATCTTTGCTTCGCGGGCCGTTCGACCGGATTCGGTTTCGGCGTAAAGCTCGGCGGCCTGGGGTGCGGAGACTCGACGTTCGCTCAAGCCCTGGACATCAACTTCGAATAACAACTCACCACGGGTGATCTTCAGTCGGTCATCAATGCGCACCAGGCGAGAAGGCTTGGCGCGCTGGCCGTTGATTTCGACCTTGCCGCCCTTGATCGCCTGCTGGGCCAGGCCGCGGGTCTTGAAGAACCGTGCCGCCCAGAGCCATTTGTCGAGTCTCGTTGCGTCCATGTCGTTACCGTGGAGCCAAGCTACGATTTCTTGCTCTCCAGGCGTTGCAGGCGATGATTGATGTTGCGTAACTCGGCCAGCAGTTCCTGGCGTTGCTGCTCTTCCTCATCGGCATGGATGGACTGGGTGGCCGTCACAATGATGGCGATGAACAGGTTCAGGACCATGAAGCTCGAGACCAGGATGAAGGGCACGAAATAGACCCAGATCCACGGGTAGGTTTCCATCATCGGGCGGGCCACGCCGGTGGACCAGGATTCCAGGGTCATGATCTGAAACAGTGAAAACAGGCTCAGACCCAGGTTGCCCCAGTACTCGGGAAAGTCCTCGGCGAACAGCATGGTGCCCATGACGGCGAAGACGTAGAACACCATGACCAGCAACAACGCCGTCCAGCCCATGCCCGGCAGTGCGCGCAGCAGGGATTCGATGATGACCCTGAGCTTGGGCACCTGGGAGAGAAGTCGCAGCACACGCAGTATGCGCAAGGCTCTGAGGATTTCCAGCGGGCCGGTGGCCGGGATCAGTGAAATGCTGACGATCAAAAAATCGAAGATGTTCCAGCCGGAGCGAAAGAAGCGTGGACCGAAGGCGGCCAGCTTGAGCAGGATCTCGACGACGAATACACCCAGGATCACCGTGTTGGCCGTGATCAGGAAAGGTCCGATCGAGGCCATGACCGCGGGCGAAGTCTCCAGCCCGAGGATGATCGCGTTGATGATGATCAGGGCGATGATGAAACGGGTAACGGCGACCCCTTCGACCCAGTCCCCCAACCGCTGGCGCCAGCCGGCGACCTCGGGGTCACCGGGGCGCGCTTTAGGCCGAGGCGGCATTCGAATCTTCCGCAGCGGATGCCTGTTCTGAATCCCGCTTGCCGGACAGCGCAGCAACCAGCAATTGATTGACACGCTTGACGTAGGCGGCCGGATCGGCCAGCTCACCACCCTCGGCCAGCAGGGCCTGGTCCAGCAGCAAGTGGGCCAGGTCGGTGAAACGATCCTCGTCGGACTCTTCGCGCATGGCCTTGAGCAGTTCATGACCCGGATTGATTTCCAGGTCCGGCTTGGACTCGGGGACTTCCTGACCAGCCTGACGCAGCAGTTTCTGCATCTGCAGGGTCATGCCGTGTTCATCGGCAACCACGCAGCCGGGGGATTCGGTCAGGCGATGGCCCGGCACGACATTGCCGACTCGCTCGCCCAGGGCCTTTTTGATCCGCCCGGCCAGGGCCTTGGCCTGCTCGTCGGGCTCGTGCTTGTCCTCGTCGAGATCCAGCTTGCCGCGGGCGACGGATTTCAGTTCCTTGTCCTTGTACTGGTTCAGATGCGACACCAACCATTCATCGATGCGGTCGGTCAGCAGCAAAACCTCGATGTCGCGCTTCCGGAAGGCTTCCAGGTGCGGGCTGGAGCGGGCGACTTTCAGGCTGTCGGCGGTCAGGTACCAGATGGCGTCCTGGTCATCTTTCATGCGTTCGATGTAATCGTCCAGGCCGGTCGATACTTCATGCCCGGACTCGGTGGAGGCAAAGCGCAGCAATGAGGCGATGCGTTCGCGCTGCTCGAAATCCTCGATTACGCCTTCCTTGAGAATGGTGCCGAAGGCTTTCCAGAATGTCTCCCAGGCCTCGCCGCCCTCATTGGCCAGCTTTTCGATCAGGTCCAGGCTGCGCTTGACCACGGTGGCGCGAATTTTTTTCAGCAGTGGGCTGTCCTGGAGCATTTCGCGCGAGATGTTCAACGGCAGGTCGGCCGAATCCACTACCCCGCGCATGAAGCGAAGGTAACGCGGTACCAGGTGGTCGGCCGCGTCCATGATGAAGACCCGCTGGATGTAGAGCTTCATGCCCTCGCGCTCGTCGCGGTTGATCAGCAAATCGTACGGCGCCTGACCGGGCAGATACAGCAGCAGGCTGTAGCTCTGGCTTCCCTCGACATGGTGATGGGCCCAGCTCACCGGGGCTTCCGGATCGCCGGTCAGACCGGTATAGAAGGACTTGTAGTCGTCCTCGGAAAGCTCGTTTTTCGGGCGTGTCCACAACGCCTGGGTGTCATTGATGACCTTGTCTGTATCACTCTGCTCGTCCTTGTCGTCCTTATTACCCAACTCGAGCAGGCGAATGGGAAAGGCGATGTGGTTGGAGTAATGGCGGATGATGCGCTCGATCTGAAAGCGGTTGAGCAGGTCCTTATGCTCGTCGCGCAGCACCAGCCTAATGGTGGTGCCCTGGGCCTCGCGCTCAATGGTCTCAATGTTGTACTCACCGGAGCCTTCGCTGTGCCAGCGCACGCCCTGGTCGGCCGGCTCATCGGCGCGGCGAGTTTCCACGGTGACTTCAGCGGCCACGATGAACGATGAGTAGAAACCGACACCGAACTGTCCGATCAGGCGAGCGTCCTTCTTGTGATCGCCGGACAGCGACTCCAGGAACTTGCGCGTTCCCGACCGGGCGATGGTGCCGAGGTTTTCGATGACCTCGTCGCGGTTCATGCCGATGCCGCGATCGCTGACCCGGATCTCGCCATTGTCGGCATCAATGGAGACCTCGATTTCCAGGTTCTGGTCCAGTCCCTTGAGGGCCTCGTGGGTCAGCGCCTCGAAGCGCAACTTGTCGCTGGCGTCCGAGGCATTGGAAATCAGCTCGCGCAGGAAGATTTCCCGGTTGGAATACAGGGCATTGATCATCAGCTTCAGAAGCTGATGCACCTCGGTGTCAAATGCTCGGGTTTCGGGTTGTTGTGTTTCGCTCATGGCTGTCTTTGTCGGAAAACGGGCAAAATGACCTGTCCCAAAGTTGGGCTTGCCGGGCGCTGAATTCAAGGTCAATACGGGCCGGATCCAACACCGAGCCTGCTTGTCGGGTTTGCATCCGGGGCGCTACACTCGCATAATTGTGAGCCCGACCAGCGGCGGGGAGGCGTATGCCTGGCCGGTTGAAGCCGGTTCACCCCGGCACCTTCCGTGCCCCCTGCCAACAAATACAAACATAAACAAAAGCTTATGCGTCATCGATACCTGATCACAATCACGGATTACAAGGGGGCGCGTCATTTCACACTCAGTCAGCTTATGCGCCGCATGCTGGCGGGAGTGCTCTGCACGGTAGTGGTGGTCTTTCTGACTGGCTCTTTGGTACTGCATGGACTGAGCAACAAGGTCAGCACGCTCAACGAGGAAACCGCACACCTGAAATCGCTGCATGCATCGATCCAATCGGATAATCAGGCCTTGCTGGCCGAGCGCGCCCTGCTGCAGGAAGAGGTGGATGACAAGGCGCGCTCGCTCTCTGCCCTGGGAGATGAGCTGGAAAATATCGAAATCATGATTGGCTTGCGTGCCGAACCCGAACGTCCGCTGGCTCAGCGCATCGATACGGCCAGCCAGACCGCCTTCGAGAAACGCCTGATGCTGGAATCCATCCCAAGCGGCTTTCCGGTGGAGTCGGAGCAGGTCACCAGCAGCTTCGGAATGCGTCGACACCCGATTCACAATCGTACCGCCAAGCACGGTGGCGTGGATCTTCGCGCCCCGCGCGGGACTCCGATCTACGCCACGGCCGACGGAGTGGTCGAGTGGGCTTCGAAGCACCACAACAGCGGTCTGGGCAAAATGGTCAAGCTGATTCACAACTACGGCTTTTCCACCATTTATGGCCACATGGACCAGATTGATGTTCAAGTCGGCAATTACGTCAAGCGCGGCCAGTTTCTGGGTTATTCCGGCAATACCGGCGCTTCGACTGCCCCGCATCTGCATTATGAAGTCCGTCATCTCAACAGACGCCTGGACCCCTCCCCGTTCCTGCGCTGGTCAATGGATGACTACGACATACTTTTCACCAAAGAGGATCGAGTTGAATGGGAATCATTAGTCGAGGTCATTCGCCGGACCGCAAGCGTTCCGGAACGACCGTCATTGCAGCAGGGACAAAGCTGGTCGGCGACCTCTCCCTGACCGACAATTTACATATCGACGGCAACGTCGAGGGCAAGATCCAGTGCGATTCCGAGGTCTCCATCGGAGAGCAAGGTGTGTGCGATGGCGATATCGTGGCCGGCAAGGTGATGATCAGTGGCCGCTTTACCGGCACGGTGGATGCCGAGAGACTCGAGATCGTGGCCAGCGGCATCGTGACGGGCACGGTCAACGTGGGTCAGCTTGTGGTTGAATCCGGCGCCCAATTCAACGGCACCAGCAAGATCAAGGGGCAGGAGCCGCCCCGCCAGCTTCGCCACGAAAAGGCAGGCGAAGACGAAAAAAGTGGCGATAAGGGGGGCAAGGGAGAAAAGAGCGAAGCAAGCGCTCGAAAAGCCGGTTGAATGAATGCGTGACATGAAAAAGGCCCGCTGCGGCGACGCAGCGGGCCTTTTCTGAATGGATTGCAACGCCGATCAGGTCTTGCGAGTCAGCTTTTCCTTGATGCGGGCAGCCTTGCCCTCCAGGTCGCGCAGGTAATAAAGCTTCGCGCGACGCACCTTGCCACGACGCTTGACCTTGATGGACTCAATCAGCGGGCTGTAGGTCTGGAATACGCGCTCCACCCCGGTGCCATGCGAAACCTTGCGCACGGTAAACGCGGAATTGACACCACGATTGCGCCGGGCAATGACCACGCCCTCGAAAGCCTGCAGACGCTGACGATCGCCTTCACGCACCCAGATATTGACCACGACGGTATCACCGGCGGCGAAATCCGGGATTTCACGCTCGGTCTGTTCGTTATTGATTTCTTCGATGATATTGCTCATGCCTGCTTTCCCGTTGTCCATGCAAATCCCGCCATGAGGCGGGAACATAATCCTCTAATTTTACCCGCTTTCCTCCGGATTTTGAACCTTTCCAGGTAAAAATTCGTCCGGAAACGCCTTCAGGGCGGCCCGGTCCACATCGTCAAGCCCATGGGACTGGTACAGATCCGGTCGGATTCGACGAGTTCGATGCAGTGCCTGGGCTCGCCGCCACTGTGCAATTTTCCCGTGGTCACCACTCAAGAGCACCTTGGGAACGTCCAGCCCGCGCCAGGTATCCGGACGCGTGAAGTGCGGACAATCCAGCAATCCTTCGGCAAACGAGTCCTCGCTGGCCGAGAGCTCATGCCCGAGCACGCCGGGAATCTGGCGAACGACCGCATCGATCAGTACCGAAGCTGCCGGTTCACCGCCGGAGAGCACGTAATCGCCCACCGACCACTCCTCGTCGACGTGGGTATCGATCAGGCGCTGATCCACGCCCTCGTAGCGGCCACAGACCAGGATCAGTCGCCGACGCGCGGCCAGCTCCATGACGCCTTTCTGGTCCAGGCGCCGCCCCTGGGGCGAGAGATAGACCACCCTGGCCTGATCATCACCGGCTTTCGCCTGCTCAATGGATTTCGCCAGGGGTTCCGGACGCATCACCATGCCCGGACCGCCACCATAAGGGCGATCATCGATGCTGCGATGCGGGTCATTGACCTGGTCGCGGGGGTTATGACAATGCAGCTCGACTCGATGGTCAGCCAGCGCCCGGCCGGTCAGGCCCAGATCCTTGAGCCCTTCGATCCACTCCGGAAACAGCGTGACGACATCGATTCGCTCAAGCATTCAATCCTCCAGCCATTCGACCGGCCAGTCCACCATGATCCGATTTTCTTCCAGATCAACTGACTTGATATAGTCATTAATTACAAATGGAATCAGTATATTATAGGACTTTCCTGACTCGATTTCGAGGACATCGTTGGCGCCGGTGGCCAGCACTTTGCGGACCACTCCGTGGCGATGACCCTGGAGATTGACAACCTCCAGGCCGATCAGGTCATTCCAGTAATAGCTGCCCGGTTCGGGACGCGGCAATTGCTCGCGGGAGATGAACAGATCCTGTCCGATCAAGCTGGCGGACTGCTCGGGGCTGTCGAACCCTCGGATTTCGGCTACCAGGCGATTGCCCTGACATTGCCAGTCAGTCAGTTCGAGTTGCCGGCCATCGGCCAGCAACCAGGGCTGATAGTCGAAAATGGCGGTGGCGGGCTCGGTATGGGAATACACCTTGACCCACCCCTTGATGCCCCAGACGCCGTTGATCTGGCCGATGACGACCGTCCCAGTGGCGTCCGTTGCCACCATCAGGCCGTCTGCTGGGCGGCCTTGCGTGCTTCCTTGATCAGGTGGCTGACACGCTCGGACATCTGCGCGCCCTGCTCGACCCAGTGATCCACGCGGTCGGTGTCGACACGCAGACGCTCGTCCTGGCCACGTGCAACCGGATTGAAGAATCCAAGACGCTCGATGTTGCGACCATCGCGGCGAGCGCGGCTGTCGGTGACGATGATGTGATAGAACGGCTGCTTTTTGGCGCCGCCCCGGCTCAAACGAATCTTGACCATGTTCTCTCCGAAAAATTGTCTGGCTGGACATTCCCGACTTGGCCGGAAACCCTTGCCTTCAAATGCGTTATTGGCAAACCCGCAATTATATCGCTGAACTTGGCTGAATGGAAGTGGATCAGTCGTTTACATCACAATGGATGCAATTGTCCAATCAATCGCCAACTTCAGCGCTGCCGGACTCCCAACGCGGGTCATGGGCGGCCTCGACCCGACCGGTCCGGCGGTCCCACATGACCGCATGCATATTGCCCCAGGTTCGACCCCGAATGCTGACCTCGTGGCCGCGTCGTTCGAGTTCCTCGATCTGTTCGCGATTCAGAGTGTCGCGCTCCAGGGAAATCTCGTCGGGCTGGTACTGATGGTGAAAACGCGGCATCGAAACCCATGACTCGGGACCGTTGCCTTCGATGAAGTCAAGCACCCCGAGCATCACCATGGTGATGATGCGCGAGCCGCCTGGTGTACCGATGATCGCGGTGCGCTCGGGCCCGGTGACGATGGTTGGGCTCATCGATGAGAGCATGCGCTTGTTGGGTTCGATGGCGTTGGCGGCAAAACCGATCAGCCCGTAGGCGTTGGGCTCGCCCGGGGCGGCGGCGAAATCGTCCATTTCGTTGTTCAGCAGCACGCCGGTACCGGGCGGTGCATAGGCCGCACCATAGGGCAGATTGACCGTCAGCGTCGCCGAGACCAGGTTGCCGGCGCCATCCATCAGCGAAAAGTGAGTGGTATTGTCGCTTTCCGGAGCCAGGTCCGGATCAGCCGCCAGCGCCGCCGACGGCAGGGCGCGGTCCATGCGAATGGTGGAGCGAAGCCCTGCGGCATAGTGTGGGCTCAGCAGCATTTCGGTGGGGATTTCAACGAAGTCAGGATCGCCCAGGTACAGGGCGCGATCGCGATACACTCGACGCATGGCTTCCGCAAGCAGATGGACCCGGTCGACCGTGTCCATGGCGGTCAGATCAAAGGGTTCGATGATATTGAGCATCTGGGCAATGGCGATGCCGCCCGAGGACGGTGGCGATGCAGTGATCAACTCGTAACCGCGATAAGTGGTTCGGATCGGCTCGCGCTCGACCACCCGGTAGCCTGCCAGATCCTCGAGCGTCCAGATGCCGCCTTCGGCCCGGGTTCCGTCCACCAGACGTTCGGCAACCTCGCCCTTGTAGAAGCCGTCGAATCCTTCCTCGGCCAGACGCCTGAGCGTATGGGCCAGGTCCGGCTGGCGAATGTTGTAGCCGATCTCGGGCACATCTTCGCCATCCATGAAGATGGCTGCCGTTTCCGGCCAGCGCAGCATCACGTGGGCGCGGAAATTGAGCAGGGTCTGGTACTTCTGGTCAACCGGAAAACCATTCTCGGCAAGTTCAATAGCCGGAGCCAGCAATTCCGCCAGATCCATACTGCCGTAATGCTCGGCCAGGTACACCCAGGCCGCCGGGGCGCCGGGTATGCCGGCCGCCAGCGCGCCGTTGATTGCCAGGTCGCGATCAACATTGCCGTCATCGTCAAGGTACATGTCGCGTTCGGCCGCGGCCGGGGCGGTCTCTCGACCATCGATCATGACTGAAAAATCATCTTCAGCGCGATGCAAGAGCCAGAAACCACCACCGCCAATGCCCGATGAGGCCGGTTCGACCACGGCCAGGGCGGCCGAGACGGCCACGGCGGCATCGAAGGCATTGCCGCCACGCTCGAGAATATCCATGCCAACACGGGTGGCCAGCTCATGGGCCGTGGCGACGGCGTGTTTTCCCGGCGCCTCGTTGGCATGGGCGGGAATCAGAAAGAGCAGCAGCAAGACTGCGCAGAAAAAGGTTCGCATCATAATGAGTGGTTTTCTGAAAGGATTAGCTGGAATAATGTGCCGTAAGCGCCTCGGCAACCCGTGAATCGACAAACTCGCTGACATCGCCATGCAGGCGCGCGACTTCCTTGACCAGGGTCGATGAGATGAAACTGTGCTGCTCGGCTGGGGTGAGAAAGACCGTTTCAACCTCCTTGACCAGATGACGGTTCATGGAGGCCAATTGAAATTCATATTCAAAATCCGACACCGCGCGCAATCCACGCAGCAATACCCCTGCCCCACGCTCGCGGACGAAATGCGCCAGCAGATTGTCAAAACCAACCACTTCGACATTGCCGATCTCGTGGTCGGCCAGAACGCGCCGGGCCAGGTCGATGCGCATGGGCAGGTCGAAAGCCGGTTTCTTGTGCGGGCTCTCGGCGATCGCCAGGATCACCTTGCGAAACATTTTCGCGGCCCGGGCAATCAGATCGGTATGCCCATTGGTCAATGGGTCGAAGGTTCCTGGATAGACGGCAATACTGTAATCGGGTTGATGAACCATGGTTCGAGATGCTTGAAAACAGGCCCGATTATACCTGCAGGAGTCGGAGCATCACCCCGCCCTGGCGTTTCTCCCGGGTGACCTGAAACGGATGGGTGACCTTGGCGACCGGATCGGTGGCCACATCACACTCCACGTAAATCAGGGATCCCGGTTTGACCAACCCGTGCTCGGTCAGCCCTTCGAGAACGGCTTGATGCAGCGACTGATCAAATGGCGGGTCAATGAAAATCAGATCATAGCTGCCCGGTTGAGTCACCATCCATTGCAGCACGTCGGCGGCAATGAAGCGAACCTTGTCAATTTCCGGCCAGGAGCGAGTATGGTCCTCGATCAGCCGAACAAGCCGGCGATCCTTCTCGACCAGATCCACTGCCCCGGCGCCACGCGAGGCAGCTTCGAGACCCAGTGCGCCGGTGCCGGCAAACAGATCCACACAACGTGCCCCGATGGTTCGCTGGCCCAGCCAGTTGAACAGCGTCTCACGCGCGCGATCGCCAGTCGGGCGCAAGCCGGGTCTGTCCGCCACAGGCAACTTCCGACCCCGCCACTGACCACTGATGATACGTATTTTCCCCATCATGGTGATAGCATACCGCGAGGGCCACAGAGCCCCGAGACCTTTCGTCCTGAACCCTGAACCCTGAGCCCTGAAACCTTTAAGAAATGTTCTCCATCTTCCGCCGCAAGAAATCCGGAAAAGGGGTGGAATCCACCCAGATGCGTCCTGCCGAACAAGCCGGTGTCGACCCGCTGGAACAGCGTCTGGAGCGCACCCGGTCCAGCCTTGGCGGGCTGTTCGGGCTGATCGGTTCGGCCACTACCATCGATGATGAACTGGTCGAGGAGATCGAGACCACCCTGCTGACCGCCGACATGGGCGTGGCTGCCACAACCCGCATCGTCGATCGTCTGCGCGAGGGAATCCGTCAGGGCATCGTGACCGAACCCGCCGAGCTTCTGCCGGCTGTGCAGGCTGAACTTTATGAATTGATCGAACCCTGCGAGCAGTTTCTGGCTGTCGACCCGGACAGGAAGCCTTTTGTGATTCTCATGGTCGGCGTCAACGGCGTGGGCAAGACCACCACCATCGGCAAGCTGGCCCGGCGCTACCTCGATGAAGGCAAAAAGGTCATGCTGGCGGCCGGTGATACCTTTCGTGCCGCGGCGGTCGAACAGCTTCAGGCCTGGGGAGCGCGCAATGATGTCCCGGTCGTGGCCCAGAAGTCCGGAGCCGATACCGCGGCGGTCATCTACGATGCGCTGCATTCGGCCAAAGCCCGGGAAGTCGATGTACTGATCGCCGATACCGCCGGTCGCCTGCACACCCAATCACACCTGATGGATGAATTGGCCAAGGTGCGTCGGGTGATGCAGAAGATCGATCCCGATGCACCGCACGAGACCATGCTGGTCGTCGATGCCGGCACCGGTCAGAACGCCCTGGCCCAGGCGCGCCAGTTCAACCAGGCCGTGCCCCTGACCGGCATTACCGTAACCAAACTCGACGGTACCGCGCGCGGGGGCGTGCTGTTTGCCATCGCAGAAGAGCTGAAGATTCCGATCCGGTTTATCGGGGTTGGCGAGACAGCCGCCGATCTTCGGCCTTTTGATGCGGGGACGTTTGTGCACGCCATACTGCCAGTAGAGCGGTGAAAAGGGAAAAGGTAAAAGGTAAAAGGGGAAAAACAAATCCGACGAGTTTTGCGCAGCGGTTGCTGGAGTGGTCGGATGTGCATGGGCGACATGACCTGCCCTGGCAGATGGATCGTTCTGACTACCGGGTGTGGTTGTCGGAGATTATGTTGCAGCAGACACAGGTTGGGACCGTCATTGATTACTTTCAGCGCTTTACGGCGCGTTTCCCCGATCTGGATTCATTGGCCAAGGCCGATCTCGACGAGGTGATGGCGCTATGGTCCGGGCTGGGTTATTACGCCCGGGCGCGCAACCTGCACAAGACTGCCCGAATTTGCGTTGAGAGTCATGGTGGCCGGTTGCCGGATTCGGCCGAGGAATTACAGCAACTGCCCGGCATCGGGCGTTCCACCGCCAATGCCATCGTCGCCCAGGCTCATGATCAGCGCGCGGTGATTCTGGATGGCAATGTCAAGCGCGTGGTGGCCCGGCATGCAGCAATTGAAGGCTGGCCGGGTCGCTCGGCAATCGCCCGGGTGCTTTGGAAAGAGGCCGAAATTCGAACACCGCCTGATCGGGCCCGCGACTATACCCAGGCCATTATGGATCTGGGATCGGGCATTTGCCGGCCGCGTCAACCGGCATGTCAACAATGTCCAGTCGGGAGCGATTGCATGGCGCTGCGAAAGGGGCTGGTGACAGAACTGCCCGGCAAGCGGCCACGTCGGACACGACCCGAAAAGACCACAACCCTGTTACTGATCGAGGATGACCAGGGACGACTGCTGCTAAAGCGTCGCCCCCCAACCGGTGTATGGGGTGGCTTGTGGTGTTTGCCTGAAATTTCGCATCCGGATTCAGACCCGGACAAAAAACCAGTGGAACCATTGCTGACCCTCAGGCACGACTTCACACACTTCAGGCTGCACATTCGATTGGTTCGTTCGGGTCTCAATGAGGCTTCAATCGAAGAAGGCGAACATCACGCCTGGATGAAATACGATCAAGCCCTGGCGACCGGTTTGCCCAGACCGGTTCGGACAATGCTCGAGGCGTTATCATAGTCACCATGAGCCGAACCGTACATTGCAGCTACCTGGACAAGGAGTCCGAAGGACTGGCCCGACCGCCCCTGCCCGGCGACCTGGGTCAGCGAATCTACGACAATATCTCGAAAGAAGCCTGGCAGAAGTGGCTGGCCCACCAGACCATGCTGATCAACGAAAAGCGCCTGAGTCCCATCGATCCCGAGCACCGCCAATACTTGATCGAACAGGCCGAGGCCTTTTTGTTCGGCGGGGAGTTCGACCGGGCCGAGGGCTACGTGCCCCCGGACCAATGACCTTATTCCGCGCGGCTGACTTCGACCTGTCTCTCGGTCAGGTCATGGTCGACTGCCGCCAACTCCTCACGGACTGCCTGGTAATCGACCGGCCACATCTCCATGATGCGGCAGCGATGCAAGTCATCGATGACGATCCGGTCCGTTCTGTCGATCACCCGAGGCTGGTAATTGACGATTCCCAGTGAGGCGCTGCCATACATGCGACCATGGCACTCGTGGCTGACCTCGATGAGGTACTGTTCGCGGGCGCCGAAATCGATCATGAACTTGTCACGACCCACGGGCTGCCAGCCACGAATGCGGATATAGCGAATCTGGGAGACCGGGTCACCGGCGTGTTTCATGAAAGCATCCGATCTCTCGTTGTCGACAACATCGCCACGACCCGCACATGCGGCCAGCAGGCCGGCCAGGATGAAAACTGATAGGATTCTGATCATTGGTCTGGATCTCCCGCGTTGAGCTAAGTTGCTGAAATGTTACAGATGATTGGACAGTCTGGACAACTTTATGGTTTCACGCAAAGCAGAATCACCCGATTGGCGGTTGACTTCTGCCGGCCAAACCGTTCTAATACGCGGCTTCTATAAGTTCCGAGCCGATTCGGCAATGCCGTGGCCAGGTAGCTCAGTTGGTAGAGCAGCGGACTGAAAATCCGCGTGTCGGCAGTTCGATTCTGCCCCTGGCCACCACTCTTCCCTCCGCTACCCTTTAGCCTCAATCTAACTCTTTCCCGCGAACTGCCTCTCCGGCTTCGCCGGGCAGTTAGATGGCTGGCCTGCGGCCAGCGAGCTCCGCTGTGCTTCGGTTCTGCCCCTGGCCACCACTCTTCCCTCCGCTACCCTTTAGCCTCAATCTAACTCTTTCCCGCGAACTGCCTCTCCGGCTTCGCCGGGCAGGACGACGCTGGATGCACCCCGATGGACGGTTCACGTGTCGGAGTCAAAGCAGGCGTCAGTGCATATCGAATTCTCGTCGATATCGGATACCTCGCTCGTCGGGGACGTAGCCCCGACCTACGTTTTTGGGCTGATGCCGACGACGACGTCGGTCATTTCTGGGACTTTTTCGATGAGTACTTTCTGGACCTTGCGAGCGATGCGGTCGGCTTCGCGCAGGGTCAGGTCGGGATCGAGGTGAATTCGGACATCCATGAAAGCCTGGCCGGCCATTTTTCGCGTGCGTAGCTGCTCATGTCCGCGTACGCCTTCGACGGAACTGATCAGGCGATCGAGCTCTTCGAGCTTTTCCGGCGACAGACCGGTATCGACCAGTTCAGCGACCGAGCTGCCGATAAACTGCCAGCCAACCCAGCCGACCATGATGGCCACGAAGATCGCAGCCAGCGGGTCCAGCCAGGGAAAGCCGGCCACGGCGCCGCCGGCGCCGATGATGACCACCACGGACGAAAACGCATCCGAGCGGTGATGCCAGGCATTGGCGGCGATCAGCGGGGAGCGGGTTTTCCGGGCAACGATCTGGGTGTAGTGATACAGGCCTTCCTTGATGGCCACCGATAGCGCGGCTGCGACCAGCACGATCCAGCCCGGTTGCATCTGCCTTTCCGGATCGAACAAACGGCCTACGGAATCGAAGACGAATCCGGCAGCGACGGCAAGCAACAGAAATCCGACGATGGCGGTGGCGGCTGTTTCGATCCGCGCATGCCCATAAGGGTGGTTATCGTCGGCGGCATGCGAACCCCAGCGCGCGGCGATCAATACCAGCGCATCACCGAACAGATCGGACAGGGAATGAATGCCATCGGCAATCAGCGCCTGGGACTGGCCGATCACGCCCACGACGGTCTTGCCGACAGCCAGCACGAAGTTGGCCGCCGCACCTACCAGGGTGACTTTTTTCTTGGCCGGCCAGTCCGAAGGCAGTCCCGGACCGTGATGATCGGATGTTGGCTTGACTGACATCAGATGACGAGCACCTTGGCGCCCCGAATGTTGCCGCTGCGGATTTCATTCAGCGCCTGGTTGGCCTGCTCGAGGCTGAAGGTCTGGATTTCGGGAGTAAACCCGTGATCGGCCGCGGTCTCGAGAAAATCGGAAATGTCGCGCCGGGCAACATTGGCCACCGACTTGATTTCCTTTTCCTTCCACAGCTGTGCCGGATAATCGAGTTCGGCCAGCCGATTTCGATCGACTGCTTCCTTGCTGATTGCATTGATCACCAGCCGACCACCCGGGGCAAGTCTTTTCAACGCTTCCATGATCGGAGTCCATACGGGCGTGGTATCGATGATGGCATCGGGTTGATCGGGTGGATCATCAAAGGTATCGCCCGCCCATGTGGCGCCGGCAGCCAGGGCCTGCTCGCGCTGGTCCGGATTGCGCGCCCATACCATGACCGGGCTTTCAGGCAATGCCGCACGGGCCAGCGCCAGCACCAAGTGATTGGAGGCGCCGAATCCGGTCAGGCCAAGCACCTGGCCATTGTTCAGACCAGTCAACCGCAGGCTGCGCAGGCCAATGGCGCCGGCACACAGAAACGGTGCGGCATGCTCATCCTTGAGTGCCTCCGGAATGGGATGAATAAAGTCGGCATTGACGGCCATGAACTCGGCATAGCCGCCGTCCAGGTCGCGCCCGGTGCCCTCGAAGTCGGGACACAGATTTTCCTCACCTCTATCGCACCAGCGACATTGCCCACATGCGCCACCGATCCAGCCCACGCCAACACGCTGACCCAGGAATGATTCGTCGACCCCCTCCCCCAGCATATCCACCTTGCCGACCACCTGATGCCCAAGCACTCGCGGCAAGGGTGTGGCGACCCGTCCCTCGATCTGGTCCAGCTCGGTATGGCAGACGGCGCAGACATGGACCTGAATTCGAACTTCACCGGCAGCCGGCTCTGGAAGGGGCAGATCTTCCAGGCTGAGCGAAGAACGCCGGCCATCGATTTTGCCGATCTGATGCAGCCTCATCGCGCGCATAATGAGGGAATTATAGGTCGAACCCGGCAAGCCGAAACCATAATCGGGTTATGATCGCGCTCCGACATGTCTTGACTGGACATCTGGTGACCGATTCCGAATCGTTACTGTTGCCCCGCCTGTCTCGCGCCCAGATCCTGTGGATTGCAGGGTCCTTGCTGGTGGTTGGCTGGTTGATCTGGCTGCTCGGCCCGGTACTCACGCCCTTTCTGATCAGCGCCCTGCTGGCCTATATCGCCGATCCGCTGGTTACGCGACTGGAGCGCATGAAGATGCGGCGCGAGGTCGCGGTTGGCCTGGTTTTTTCGGTGGTGCTTATCCTGCTGGCCGGACTATTGCTGCTGGTCGTTCCCATTCTGGTACGTGAAACGGTGGACCTGTTCAACCGCCTTCCGGGCTATGCGGAAAAATTGCAGGAAAACTTTCAGCCGGTCATCGAGGAATATCTGGATATTCAGTTTGATGTTGAAACCTTCGATGCGGCGCGCATACGGGAGATTCTGGAAGACAACTTCGAAAGCATTGCCCGGGCCTCAAGAGCGGCCTGGTCCTACCTGACCGACCAGGGCGGGCGCTTCATCATCTGGATTACCGGGATCTTTCTGATTCCACTGGTCACGTTCTACCTGATGCGCGATTGGCATCGCGCGCTGGACACGCTGCGCGACCTGCTGCCGCGCAACATCGAGCCGGTGGCCGTGCGCCTGGCTCGCGATTGTGATGAAGCACTGGGCGGCTTTCTTCGCGGTCAGCTGCTGGTCATGCTTGGCCAGGGACTGATCTACGCGGTAGGCTTATGGTTCATCGGGCTCAACAATGGCCTGGCCATTGGCGCCATTGCGGGTCTGGTCAGTTTCGTGCCCTACCTGGGCGCCATCATCGGCGTATCGCTGGCGGTTATCACCGCGCTGATCCAGGACACCGCCACCTTTGGCCTGGGCGTGGAAAGCCGGCTGGTATTCCTCATACTGGTCGGTGTGGTCTTTACCATCGGGCAACTGGTCGAGAGCTTCCTGTTGACACCCAACCTGATTGGCGACCGAATCGGCATGCATCCGGTGCTGGTGATCTTCACGGTACTGGCCGGAGGATTCCTGTTCGGGTTCATCGGTATCCTGCTGGCCTTGCCGGTGGCCGCGGCAGGAACGGTGCTGGTGCGATTCTTCTATCAGAACTACAAACGCAGCAAGTTGTACGCTCAAACATCCGACACCGGAGAATCCTGACGACTCGCCCCGCTCAGGGTGGATCGAAGGCCTGGATCAGGTCGACATTGAAATGCAGCCATTCGCGGGTCAGTTCGGGTGCCACCAGTATCTCGAAATCCACGGCCTG
>SL_3KL_010_SEDDRAFT_10002102_pt1 | contig 18244 bp, 23 predicted proteins | sample SodLakKL_010_SED_2_FD_10381 | JGI IMG/M metagenome (IMG submission 10381) | reverse complement strand
TGCGGCTGTCGACGACGAAGCTGTGTACGGAGTTGCGACCGAGGACATCGAGAAGTTGCGCCGTGAGTGCGCCGGTTTGCTTTCGCAACTGGAAGCCACAGACTAGAGCGAGCGCCGCACCCATCGGCGCTCGCTCCGACGCTGCGCCATCTGTCTACAAAACTTGACATCGTGTCGCCCACGCTTTACGCTCCGTATGTCAACGAAGTTTGACACCGAGGAGGCGCGATGTCGTTCGAGGAGAAGGTCACATGGGTGAGCGGCGTGGTCACGCTGGTCGTGGTGCTCTGGTACGCCCGGGCCGTGAGCGGCCTGTACGTCCAGGTGGCCGTCGAGGAGATCGCGTACCAGCGGCCGCTGCTGTTCGCCATCGGCGCCATGATCGTGCTCACGATCGTCGGCAGCATCGCCATGTCGATCGCGACCGCGATCGGGGTCGAGATCAGCGGAGAGGGATCGGTCGACGACATCGGGCGCAAGGACGAGCGCGACGCCAGCATCGATGCGCGCGGCGATCGCGTCGCCTTCTACGTGTCCTCGGTGCTGATGGTCGGCGTGCTGGCGTTGGCGATGCTCGAGGTGCCCCACTTCTGGATCGCCAACGGCTTGTTCGCGGCGTTCGTCGCGGGCGGACTGACCAGCTCTGGGGTCAAGCTCGCCGCCTACCGCCGGGGCTTCTGATGGTGGCGAAACCGACGCGGGTCACGAACGACATCCGGGCGCTGCGCTTCGCCGCCGGCGAGATGACGCAGGCGGAGTTGGCCGACCGTGTCGGGTTGACCAGGCAGACCATCATCGCGATCGAGCAGGGCCGCTACTCGCCCTCACTCGAGGTGGCGTTCAAGATCGCGCGGGTGTTCGACGTGCCCCTGGATCAGGTGTTCGGGTACCCCGAGGTGGACGAGTGAGCGCAGCGGTGACGGCTGGCGTCGTGCTGCTCGGCGCCACCGGGCGGACGGGCGGTCGCGTGCTGACGCAGCTGCTCGAGCGCGGCGTTGGCGTGCGCGCCATCGTGCGCTCGGCCGAGCGGCTGCCCCCGGGTGCCGTCGCCGACCCGCGACTCACGGTCGTGGAGGCCAACCTGGCCTCGATGCCGGCCGAGGCGTTGCGGCGGCACGTCGAGGGTCGATCCTCGGTGATCTCGTGCCTCGGTCACACGGTGAGCCTGCGCGGTGTGTTCGGACCACCGAGAGACCTGGTCGAGGGCGCGGTGCGGGCCGTGTGTGATGCGGCCACGTCGCTGCGGCCCGAAACACCGCTCCGGTTGATCCTCATGAGCTCGGTCTCGGTGAACCGCCCTGCGCGTGCGGACGTGCGGCGCGGTGCGGGCGAGCGGGCGTTCGTGGCTGTCCTGCGCGCCCTGCTGCCGCCGGCGCGCGACAACCAGCGAGCCGCCGACGCGCTTGCCTCGGAGGTGGGCGCCGAGCATCCGTTCGTCGAATGGGTGGTGGTGCGGCCGGACTCCCTCACGGACGGCGACCGGACTGCCTACCAGACCCACGAAGGCCTCGTCGCCAGCCTCTTCCGACCGGACACGACGCGCATGGCGAACGTCGCCCACTTCATGGTGGACCTCGCGACGGACGAGGCCGCGTGGCGGCGCTGGCGTGGGCAGATGCCGGTGATCGTAGATGGCGCCCCAGGACGCCGGGCGTGACTCGGAGCGGTTGCGTTTACCGTCGCCGTGTTCGCCGTGTCCCGGGACGCATCCCAGAGAATCGCCTAGCGTAGGAGGCAGGCCGAGGGCACGCGCGACCAGACCGACCACGGAAGGAGCCGGCCATGCAGCGACGAGCGTCCCACCAACGCATGTGCGCCGCTGAACGATGATGGCGAGCCTCACGTGGATCGGCATCGTGGCCTGCCTCGCGCAGTCCGCCGTGTTCTCCGGGCTGAACCTGGCGATGTTCTCGCTGGGCAAGCTCGAGCTCGAGGTCGAGGCGCGGAAGCGCGACCCGCGCGCGCTGCGCGTGTTCGCCCTGCGACAGGACGCGAACCGCACGCTCGTGACCATCCTGTGGGGCAACGTCGCCGTCAACGTCTTACTCGCGCTGCTGGCCGACTCGGTCCTGGCGGGGGTCTTCGCGTTCCTGTTCTCCACGGTCGTCATCACCGTGTTCGCTGAGATCATCCCCCAGGCGTACTTCTCGCGACACGCGCTCACGGTGGCGGCGGCGCTCGCTCCGGTCCTGCGCTTCTACCGGGTGCTGCTCTACCCGGTGGCCAAGCCGACGGCCATGGTGCTCGACCGCTGGCTGGGGCCCGAGGGCATCCGCTTCTTCGACGAGCGCGACCTGCGAAGCGTCATCCAGCTGCACATGAGCTCGGCTGACACCGACGTTGCTCGGGTGGAGGGGCAAGGTGCGCTCAACTTCCTCGACATCGACGACGTCGCGCTGTCCGACGAGGGTGAACCGGTGACGGCGGAGAGCATCATCGAGGTGGAGGTCCGCGACGGTCGGCCCGTCTTCCAGAGCTTCGCGGCCGACGCCGACGACCCGTTCCTGCGGCGTCTGCACGAGACCGGCAAGAAGTGGGCCGTGCTCACTGGCAGCGACGGCGAGCCCCTGCTCGTGCTCCACACGAGCGAGTTCCTGGCCGACGCGATCTTCGCGCGTGAGCGGCCGGTCGACCCGCTGCGCTACTGCCACCGCCCGATCGTCGTGCGTGACGCCGGCGAGAAGCTCGGCCGCCATCTGCACCGGTTCCGTGTCGCCAGCGGCGCGGCTGGCACCGAGGTCATCGAGCACGACGTCATCCTGCTGTGGGGCGAGCAGCCGCGCATCATCACGGGGACCGACATCCTGGGGCGGCTCTTCCGCGGCATCGGTCAGCCGGTGAGCAGCTGACGCCGCGTCGCGCCAGCCCCCTCTAGGGGCGATCGAGCGTAGCGGCGATCGAGAGGGCGTGCTCGCTCACGCCCTCCGGGCGAACTCAGATCGCTCGTCCGCTGGAGCCATGAGGATCGTGGTCGCGGCACCGGTGCGGGACAGCATCGCGTGTCGGTTCAACCAGACGACGACGATGGGGGCGAGGCTGAAGGTGAGGGCGGCCCAGGGGAGGGCGTCGGGCCACATCGCGTCGTTGATCTGGAAGTGGCACAGGACGGCGATCACGATGCTGCCCCGGGCAGCGTTGAACGTGGCCGTCATGATGATCGAGATCGCCATGCCGCCGATGAAGAACGGCCAGAACGCCAACGCGCTCTGTGGCGTGCCGCCTAGGAGGAAGGCGGGCACGTGCCAGACGATCCAGATCACCCCGAGGATCGAGCCAGCCCACGGTGGCGCGTAGCGGCGTTGCACGAGGGGCAGCGCGACGCCGCGCCAACCGAACTCCTCCATCGGGCCGATGGCGAGCGTGATCGCCAGGGCCGGCAGCACGCCGTACCAGGGTGAGAACGGGAACGGGTCGCCGGTACCACCAGGGCTAAACGACATCGCCGACCGGGCCGCAGCGACACCTGCGGGTGTGAGAGCGTCATAGCGCGATGCAGGGTCTGTCATCATGGCGCATGCCGCTCCAGCGCTGGCTCGCCGTCGTCATGGTCGGTGTGGGGGCGATCGTCCTCGCGTACGGCGTCGTCGCGTACCTCACGACCGACGATCCGCTGCGTGGCCTGTTGCTCGCCTTGGTGGCAGCGCCGTCCGCCGCACCGATCGTGTTCGGTGTCTGGCTGTTCCGCGGTCGCCGTTGGGCCGCGTCCGTCCTCCGTGCGTACTTGATCGCCTTGCTTGCCGTCGGAGTGTGGTTGCACGTCGTGGTCGGCTTGAGCGTGTTCGCGCCGGCCTCGTTCGGCGTGCTGCTCGTCGGCGCTTGTCTGGCGTGGGTGGCGCTGTCGTTCGCGGCTGATCGGAGGCCGGTTGGCGGGCCCGGTGCCGGGGGCGGGGGGCGCACGGCATGACCGTCGATCGCAGAGCGAGTGGGGAAGGCGTCCCCGGCCTCCGAGGTGCCACGACCTACGCGACCTGCATGGTCAGGTGTGGTTCGCCGAGGGCTACGACCACAAGGAGCTGCGCGGCGACGAGTCGTTATCCTCGTCGACACGTCCGTCTGGATCCCGTACCTGCGGGGGTCGGCAACGCCTCGCTCTGACCTGCTGCACCGCCTGCTGGATCGCTCGTACGGCGATCGAGCACGACCACATGCTGCTGCACGACGAGACCTACGCTCCGGCAGGACCGCTCACCCCGTCTCGGCGCGGTCGAGCCTTCCCGCGACGACCAGCGCGGTGACGTCGTCGCCCAGGTGGCGGTAGCACTCGATCGAGCGGTGCAGGAGCGATCGCGCCCGCGGCTCGTCGCTGTCGAGGCGAGCGATCGTGGCCCGCAGGTCGTAGACGTTGGCGAGCGCGTGCACGAAGCCGACGCCCTCGAGCAGCGCGATGGACGTATCGGCGAGGTGGCGCGCACGGCGAACGTCACCGTGCGCGAGGTGGAGCTCCGCGGCGGTGCCGACGAAGAGGCCCGCGCCCCAGGCGCTGCCGAGGCACTCGAATGCCGTGACGGCGTGAGGGATGGTCGGCCGACACCGTGAAGGTGCGGTCGACGGAAGGGGCCCCATGCAACGACTTGCGCTGTCCCTCACACGCGTTCCTGTGGCGCTGGGCTTCATGCTCGTCGGCGCGATCTTGCTGGTCACCGCGTTCGTGCGCGCCGGCACCATCCCGCCTGCGGCGCACCACGACTTCGGGGCGCTCATCCGCGCCCACGTCGGTTCGGTCTCGATGTCGCACTCACCCACCTACCCCGACACCTACCGGCTGATCGCAGCGCAGAGCCGGATGCTCCAGAACGCGTACCTGGGGCTGACGGGCGTGGCGTTGGTGACGGTCGGCGCCATCGGCGTTGTCGCACCGGGTGGGGGTCGGCGGGAGGGCGCGTAGGGCGACGCCGTGACGGTGCCCGCCTGCCATCCCGACCACGTTGCGTTCGTCGAGCGAAGCCCGGGCGTCACCTGCTACACTTGATGACAAGACGATGACGATGTCGCGACGCGCCTTCTTGCGCGCTGCGGTCGGGAGTGCCGCGGCGCTGGCCGCGACGGGCAGCACGCTCGGTGGGAGCACCTGGCCGTCCATGGGGCAGGGCTGGCGTCCCGCCTACCTCCAGTTCGAGGAGGAGGGCCGCTTCGACGAGCGCATCGACCAGGCCTACGCCATCTTGGAGCACTGCCGCTTGTGCCCCCGGCGCTGCGGCGTCAACCGCTTGGCTGGCGAGACCGGCGTGTGCCGCACCGCCGAGCAGGCGGTCGTGTTCTCGGCCCAACCGCACTTCGGAGAGGAACTGCCGCTGGTCGGCGACTACGGATCGGGCACGATCTTCTTCTCGAACTGCAACCTGCGCTGCGTCTTCTGCCAGAACTGGCCCATCGCCCACGAGGGCCGGGGCCAACCGCTCGACGTCGAAGACCTCGCCGACGTCATGCTGCGGCTGCAGCAGATCGGCTGCCACAACGTCAACCTGGTGACCCCGACGCACGTGATGCCGCAGATCCTGCAGGCCACGCGGCTGGCCGCCCAGAACGGGCTGCGCATCCCGCTGTGCTACAACACCGGCGGCTACGACGCCCTCGAGGCCATCGAACTGCTCGACGGCGTGGTCGACATCTACCTCCCGGACCTCAAGTTCATGGACGCGGACGAGGCCGGGCGCTACATGGGGGCGCCGGACTACCCGGAGACGGCCATGGCCGCGATCGAGGAGATGCATCGCCAGGTCGGTGAGCTGGTCACCGACGCGCGAGACATCGCCCTTCGGGGGCTGATGGTCCGCCACCTGGTGATGCCGAACCACGTCGCCAACACGCGCGCCTTCGTCCACTGGGTGGCCGAGACCCTGACCCCGTCGACCTACGTCAACATCATGTCGCAGTACCGCGTCGAGCACCGGGCCTTCGAGCACCCCGACATCGCGCGCGCGATCACCACGCAGGAGTACCTCGAGGCGATGGACTGGGCCGATGAGGCGGGCCTCACCAACCACGACGCGCGCTCGCTGATGCAGCGCGAGCTGTTCCGCCGGCGCGGCTGAGCCGCAGCGACAGCCGAGCCGCCGTCAGCGCACGCCCAGGGCAGCGGACGCCGCGTCCTCCCCTTGGTCAGTTCCAGCTGCCGACGATCGCCGTGCCGCACTCGGCGCAGCGCCCATCGTCGAGAGCGACCTCCTCGACCATGAAGCCCAAGCGAGCGATCGCGCTGGCGCCGCAGCCAGGGCAGAAGGTGTTCTCGCCCTCGTGGCCCGTCACCCGGGCCACGTACACGTAGTGCAGGCCCTCCTCGAAGGCGATGGCGCGCGCGCGATCGATGGTCGAGACGGGCGTGGGCGGGAGGTTGGCCAGCTGGTAGAGCGGGTAGAAGCGCGCCAGGTGGAGCGGCACGTCGGGGCCGAGTTCGCGCACGATCCAGCGGCACATGGCCCGCACCTGCTCCGGGTCGTCGTTGAGCGTCGGGATCAGCAGGTTGGTCAGCTCGAGGTGGACACCGGAGCGGTTGAGCGAGCGGATCGAACGCAGCACCGGCGCCAGCTCCGCGGCGCACATGTCTCGGTAGAAGCCCTCGTCGAAGCTCTTCAGGTCGACGTTGGCGCCGTCGAGGAGGGGCGTGAGCGTCGCCAGCGGCGCCTCCTCCACGTAGCCGCTGGTGTGCACCAGGACCCGCAGGCCCGCCGCACGCGCCAACGCGGCAGCGTCGACCATGTACTCGAAGAAGGCCACCGGTTCGCCGAAGCCGAAGTTGAGCGACGTCGCTCCCACCGCGAGGGCGTGGTCCACCAGTGCCTGGGGCGGCAGGTCGTAGGCCATCACCTCTTCGGGTGCGACCAGCGCCATGTCCCACACCTCGCAGAAGCGACACGCGATCGGACAGCCGGCGGTCGACACCGACAGCGCACGCGTCCCCGGCAGCAGGTGGAAGAAGGGTGTGCGTTCCACCGGGTCGAGTTGCACCAGGCTGGGGTTGCCGTAGGCGAGGGTGTGGCCGCTGCCCCCTCGGTGCTCGCGGACGCGGCAACCTCCGCGCTCGCCCTCTGCGAGTTCGCAGCGCCGCGGGCAGAGCGTGCATCGCAGCCTGCCGTCGCCGGTCGGTTCGAACCACGGCGACGGCGCGCGTCCGATCAGGCCAGGCTGCGCCGACTGGGCACGCGCCGGCGTGGTCCCGGGGCCCAGCGCACCGAGGCACAGCGCGCAGGCGCCCAGCGCCGCGGCTCGGAGCACGTCTCGGCGCGACACGCCGGTGGGCGAAGCGCTGCTGCGCTCGCCGGACACGGTGTTACGTCGCTGGTGCATCGATCCTCGCAGGGCGGAGTCCGCCCACACCCAGAACCGTGAACGCGGTCGCGTTCGCCAAGGCCGCGAGCATGCAGCACGCAACGATGCCCAGGACGGGGGCGATCACCGCACTGGCCAGCGCAGCGCCGCCGCAGGCTCCCATCAATTCTACGGTGTAGACGATCGCAGCCGAGCGTTCGGGCCTGCGGTCGAGCGCCAGGAAGCAACTCGTGGCGAGCGGGAAGTCCGCTCCGTTGAGGACGCCCGATACGAAGGTGAAGAGCGCGAACGCCACGAACACGGCCGTCGGCGACGCCAGGCCGCCCGCCCAGGGGAGCGCCACGGCGACGCCGAGCGCCATGAGCGCGACGGCAAGTTGGACGACGGCCAGGACGCGACGGTCGGCCTGATCGGGAACGAACAGCCTCGTGATCGTCGCGCCCAGCGCCAGCCCGGCCATGAAGATCGCCACGATCAGACCGACCATCTCGTACACGAAGCCGTAGATGCTCTGGAAGGCGAACAGCAGGGCGACCTGCATCGTCATGGTGGAGAGGCCCGTGGTGAAGACGGCGACCAGGACCGCGTAGCGCGGCGCGGCGCGCACCCGCGTGCGAGGCAGCGCGCGGAGCGCCACGGCGGCAGCGAGCAGCAGCGCCGCGGGCGGGAGCGCCCACCAGGGCTCGACGCGCGCGATCCAGCGCAGCGCCGGGGCGGCGTCCGCCCGGCTCAGGGCGTCCCAGAACACCAGCGTGTGGTAGTACCCGACCGGGCGGGCGTCGGTGTTGACGAAGAACCGCTCGGAGACGCTCGCCAGCTCGCCTTCCTGCGCGCGCTGCCGCGCCAGGTCGCCGGGAACGAGCGGGCTGGCCGGGGGCGGCTGCAGGTGGGCGTCTGCGCTGCGGCCGTGGTGGCGCAGCACCCAGTTGATGCGCTCCAGGGGTCCCGGCTCGAGGAGCAGCGCCAGGTGACCCGCGGCGAAGCCGGGGCTGCTGACGCCGCGCTCCAGGTAGCGCCGCATCAGCACCGCGGCGTCGTGGCTGAGCTGGTCCGGATCGTGCGCCGCGATCAACGTCAGCGTGCGCTCGCCGATCGCCAGCACCTCGGGGAACACCCGCCGCAGCGTGTGGAACAAGGTCGCGTTGCGGTTGGCGATGCCGGCGCCCCGGAGGTCGGGGGTCGATACGGCGCTCACGGCGAGCACCCCGCCCGGGAGCAGGCGCGCCGAGGCCTCGGCGAAGAACTCCTCGGTGTAGAACCTGTTGACCACGGCGGTGACGGGGTCCGGCACGTCGACGAGGATCAGGTCGTAGGCGTCACCGCCGGCCTTCACGAACAGGCGGCCGTCGGTGTGGTGCACACGTACGCGCGCGTCGGCGAGGGCGGCGCCGGTGCCGGCGGGAAGGTAGGGGGCCGCGGCCGTGAGCAGTGCCGGGTCGAGCTCCACGTAGTCGACCCGCTCGACGCCGTGGCGCAGGACCTCGCGGAGCGTGCCGCGCAGCCCGCCGCCGACGAGCAACACGCGCCGAGGATCGCGATGCTGCGTCAGCACCAGGTGCGCCAGCGTCACGGCGTCTTGCTCCTCGAACGCCACCGCCCGATCGTCCACGCCGCCGGTCGAGAACACCAGGTGGCCGCTCTGGAAGAAGGCGATCTGGTCGTGGTGGCGGAGCACCGCGATAGTGCCGTAGCGCGAGCGGTGCGTCTCGAGCAACTCGTAGCGCGGCGCCTGCAGTCGCCACTGCAGGCGCTCCGACCAGGCGTCGAGGTGGCTCGCGAGCGGCACGCCGACCAGGGCGACGACGACGACGGCGAGCGCCGCGCCGCGCTGCCGCCGCGCCAGCGCCACGGCCAGCATGGCCGCCCCGATCGCCAGGCTGGTCTGCACGGCGTCGAGGTGGTGCACGAGGAGCAGCGTGAAGGCCAAGCCTCCCGTGACGTTGCCGAGCGCCTCACCCACGTAGGTCTTGGCCGCGCCGGAGGCGTCGGTCGAGGCGTCGAGCTCGCGCCACGCTCGCGCCAGCAGCACGAACTGCGCGCCGAGCAGCATCGTGACGGGCGCCAGCAGCGCCAGGCTCCCGAGTGCCATGTCGGCGAGCGACGGCAACGCGCCCGGGGGCGCGTCGATGACGCCCGGGAGCGCGCGGATCGCCACGACGGTGGCCGGAAGCGCCAACGCCACGAGCGTCGCGTCGATCCGTAGGAGTCGGTACGGGTCAGGCCAGCGCTGCACGGCGACGGCGCCGAGCCGGCTGCCGACACCGACCCACACCATCCACGCGGCCAGGATGACGCCCAACGACAACTCGTTGCCGTGGAACACCATCAACAGTTCGCGCAGCAGCACCACTTGCCCGACCTGGCCGGTCACGCCCAACATGAGCACCATCGCCAGGTGGTCGGGGAAGCGCCAGCTCCGTGCGCGACGCATGTCGTCCCTCACCTCCGACTGTAGTGGGGCCGCTGCGGGCGGTCAACGAACGATCGTCCGGGAGCAGCGCCGCCGGCGCCCAGAGCGCCGCGTGCAGGGCCCGGTCACCGCACCGAGGCGCCCTGGCTCCTGCACGCGTTGCCTCCCAGGCGCATCAAGCGTCGACCCGCCGTCTCGCCTCCAACGTCAGACCGGGCGACTTGATCGTCAGGTTCTGGATCCCGTCGGCCGAGCGCGTGAAGTCGAGGCGCGTGCGCTCGAAGCGCAGGTCCACCATGTGCTCATCGAAGGCGTAGGCCGTGAGCTCCTCGGGCGTGCTGGCGGTCTGTGTCGCGTAGAGCGTGCCCGCCTGCTCGCCGATGGTGATCGACAGGCCGTCGATCGTCGTGTCGTACGTGCCAAGCAGCGTGCGCACCACGTCTGCGGGCAGCTCGATGGCCCGGCGTCGGAAGGTCGCGTCGTCGACTTCTGGCTCGATCGGCACGGCCACGGCGGCGATGGAGCCCTGCTCGTCGGTCAGGAAGCGCACCACCATGCGGCTGTCGAAGCCGATGACGTCCCACTCGAACACGTCGAAGTGGAGGTGGCGCAACGGCGTCCAATCGAGGCTGCCGACGAGGCGGGCCTGAAGCTCGCCGCCCTCGAGTTGGACGGCGAAGTCCGGGTAGCCGTCGGCGGCGAAGGCGCCGGTGTAGGCGTCCAGCGGTCGCGTCGGCGCTGCGTCGGTGATGCGCTCGCGTGTCGCGGTTGTCTTGCCGCGCGCCATGGCGCGGAAGGCCTCGTCGAAGAGGCCGTGGAAGCGCGCGTTCCAGTCGCGCGGCTCGAGGTCGAGGGCGCGGTCGAGCGCTTCGTAGAAGAGCGCGTCGCGCAGGGGCATGCCGGCGCCGTTGGTCAGCACCACCACGCCGGTCCGTTCGCGCGGCACGAAGCCGACCATCAGGCTGTGCCCCTCGACGTTGCCGCCGTGCTGCACGACGGTGTGACCGCGATACGGCTCGACCGACCAGCCCATGCCGTAGGCGTAGAGCTCGTTGCCCATGAGCGCCGTCTTGGGCCCGCCGGCCGGCACGACCATGACGGGGAGGTGCATCTGCGTGCACGTCTCGGGTGTGACCAGCCGCGTGTCGCCCCAACGGCCGCCGTTGGCGTGCACGCCCAACCAGCGGATCTGGTCGTCGAGCGTCGAGAAGAGCGCGCCCGCGGCGCCGGGCGAGAGCTCGGTGTGCGCACCGAACGGCATCGCCATGAGTCCACGGGCGACGCCGTCGTCGTCGCGATCGACGCGGTAACCGAGCGCGTTCTCAAGCTCGGGCAGGGGCGGTTCGGGCGCGAGGTTCGAGGCCGTCATGCCGAGCGGCTCGAAGATCCGCTCGCGCACGAAGTCCTCCCAGCGTTGACCGCTCACACGCTCCACCACGTGCGCCATCACGTAGTACATGAGGTTGTTGTACTGGTAGCGCTCACGGAAGCCGGCGCTGGGGCGGAGATGGCGCAGCCGCTTCACGAACTCGGCGCGCGGCAGGTCGAGGCGCCAGGCGGCGAGGTCGTGGCGCGGCAGACCGGTGCGGTGGCTCAGCATGTCGCGCGGCGTCAGGTGCGCCGTCGCGACGGCGTCGTGGAGGATCAGCTCCGGGACCGCCTCGCGCACCGGTCGGTCCCAGCCGAGCGCGCCCTCGTCGACCAGGAGCGCGACGCTCATGGCGGTGAACGACTTGGTCACCGACGCCATGGCGAAGCGCGTGTCCGGCGTCATGGGGAGCTGTCGCTCGACGTCACGCAGGCCGTGCGCGGCGCGGTAGAGGACCTGGTCGCCGCGCACGACGGCGACGGCCACGCCGGGGCAGTGCCAGCCCGGTAGCGCGTCCTGGACGTAGCGGTCGAAGTCGTTCCAACGGGTCATCGTCGTCCTCCTCGTGCCGGCGCTTCCATCATCGCCCGCGGGGTGACGCGTTGCGGCTCGCCCGACGCGGCGTGCGTCACGGCCTGCGGTTCTCCCGCTGCATCCGCTCCAACAGCGCCTCGAGGCGGTCGAGTCGCGCATCGACCGCTCGCTGGTAGGCGTCGATCCATTGCGTGGCGGAGTCGAGGTTGCTCGACCCGACCGTCACCGTTCGGGTGCGACCCTCCTTGTGGGTCGCCACGAGGCCCGCGTCTTCGAGGACGCGGACGTGCTTCTTGACGCCCGTCAGCGTCATGCCGAAGCGCTGCGCGAGGTCGCTGATCGACGCGTCCTCGCGGCCGATGCGCTCCAAGATGCCTCGGCGGGTGGGATCGGCGAGGGCGGCGAAGGAGCGGTCGAGGTGGTTGGCCTGCATGGGCATCAGCCCAGGCGCGCGAGGAGCCGGTCGAGGGCGTCGAAGCTCTGGTTCATGCCGCCCTCCATGCCGCTCGCGAGCATGCCGTCGCGCTCGTCCTCGTACGAGAACAGCGACGTGAGGACGAGGCGCGTGCGACCGTCGCCGAGGTCCTCGAACTCGTGCGTCTCGATGACCGGGTAGCCGGGCATCCCGTCCCACTCGAAGGTCATGACGATGCGCTCGGGTGGCGTCACCTCGCGGAAGCGACCCTCGAAGCCCTGTGCGCCGTCGGGCGAGTGTTCGACGAAACGCCAGTGGCCGCCGCGCACGGGTTCGAAGCGCTCGACGACGATGAAGTTGCCCCGGCAGTACCACTGGGCGATCAGCTGCGGCTCGGTGAACGCGCGCAAGGTATGTGCGAATACCTTGACAGCATCTTACACACCGAATACTCTCATGCGTAAGAGGAACTCCATGTGCCCATTCGACACCACATCGAACGACAAAGCGCCCACCCGCTGCAGCGCTTCATGCACCTCTACATGCGCGTGATGGTCCGCGACTTGAACGCGCTCCTGCGAGAACTGCACCTCTCGATGCCGCAGATGGGGACGTTGCACCTGCTGAACGCGCAGGGTGGCCAGTCGGTGAGTGCGATCGCCGAGCACCTCAACCTCTCACTGGCGGCGACCAGCCATCTGGTCGAGCGGCTCGTGCAACGAGGCCTCCTGACCCGTGCGGAGGACCCGGCCGATCGTCGCCACAAGCGCGTCGCGCTCGCTCCCGACGGTGTCGCGCTGGTCGCGCGCATCCATCGCCAGGCGGCAGCGGCGTTCGACGAGGTCCTCGAACCCCTGCCGAGCGAACTCCGCGGGCGTTTCGAGGCGACCGTGCTCGAAGTCCTGTCCGTGCTCGCTCCTGGTGAGGCCGTGGCTCGCTGACACGCCCCCTTTTTTTCGCCCCACACATCCAACCTTCGAACCATCTCACGCGTTAGGAGACACCATGACCCGAAGCACCAAGGCACCTGCACCGAGTGAAGGTCCGCTCCACGTCACCATCCTCGGCGGCACCGGCAAGACCGGACGACACGTCGTCGACCAGGCGCTGCAGGCCGGGCACCACGTCACCGTCCTGGCCCGCACCCCGAGCAAGCTCGACGTCCAGCACGAGCGCCTCCGAGTCCTCGAAGGCGACGTCCAGGACCCTGCCGCCGTCTCCGAGGCGGTGACAGGATCGAGCGCGGTGCTCAGCGTCCTCGGGCCCACGCAGAACACGCCCGACTACCAGGTCAGCCGAGGCACGGCCCACGTGATCGAGGCCATGCGGACCCACGGCGTCAGGCGCCTCGTGGTCTCGGCCGGGGCCGGCGTCGGCGGCGATGGCGACCAGCCCAAGCTCGTCGACCACCTCATCTCGTTCGTCCTCAAGCTCGCGGCGCGACACGTCCTCGCGGACATGACGCGCACGGTCGACGCGGTGCGCGCCAGCGGCCTCGATTGGACGGTCGTCCGCGTTCCCATGCTCACCGACGGCCCACCGACCGGGACCATCCGAGTCGGACTCGTCGGCGTGAACACCGGGCCCCGCATCGCCCGCGCCGACATGGCGCGCTTCATGCTCGAGCAGGTGCTCGACGCCAGCAACGTGGGAGCGAGCCCTGTCATCAGCAACTGAGCCTGGCACGCCCGCCGTGCGCGTGCCGGTGATGGGTCCCGCGGGGTCGCGACGGGGCCGCGCTCAGCGTCGAGCTCGACGTCGTCTGCTTGCCGACCGCGACGCTCCACGAGCGGTCGCTCGAGGCCATCGCCGCCGCGGCCCTCGCCTCGGTCAACGGCTCCTGAGGGACGCTTCGATGAGCGCCGCCCGCTCCGCCATGCCGCGACGACGGCTCACGGCGAGCTGCAACTCGAGCGGTGGCACCGCGACGTCGATGCCGCACCACGCGAGGCGCTCGCGGCGCGACCAGGCCGTGGGGCCGAAGTCGCTCGGCTCGGGCGCGTCGACCCACGCGGCGATGCCGGCAACGCACTCGACACGCCCGTCGAGGAAGGCTCGGCAGAACCAGCGGGCGATCCAGTCGTCGCTCTCCGAGACGCCTTCGACGAGGTGATCGCGAAGGCGCGCGACCACGCGCCAGAAGTCCTGCTCGGCTACGACCACGTCGATGTCCCGAGGCGTGACTGCGATGCCGCGAACTGCCAGNGCGCCGCTCCCGACGAGGCACCAGTCGATGTCGTCGCCCGCGAGCTCGACGAAGCGCCGCAGCGCCTCCTGCCACGGCATGCGTTCCACGCCGGCGTGCTGGCGCAGCATGCGGTCGATCACGGCCGAGAACCGTTCGAAGGTCGCATCGACCTCGCCGCGCCATGCGAACCGACGCTCGAACCCCTCGGCGCACGGCGTCAGCAGCTCGGCGGCGGACGCGTGCAAGGCCGGGTCGAGGTCGGCGACGACGAAGCGCGCCTCGGCGCCNTCGCGCGTGAGCGACGTGTGCATGGCACCATCGTACGCGGGCCGAGCCGCGCGCTCGCGGTGCGCGGCCCGCGTGAGACGGCGCGCGCGGTGGCGGTGGATCACCGGACCTGCGACGGCGCGATGCCGGCGGTGTAGCCTCGCGCGTGACAGCTCCCCGGTCATCGACCGAGACGATCTTCGTCTCGCCCCGACTGCGGTGTCGGCGCTGGCAGCGCGACGACCTCGCGGGCATCCTTCAGGTGTACGGCGACGCCGACGCGATGCGCTACGTCGGCGACGGCGCCCCGATCACGCGCGCCGACGCGGAGCGCTGGTTGGACGTGACCGCCGCGAACTACGAGCGGCGCGGCTACGGCATGTTCGCGCTCGAGGACCGTGCGACCGGCGCGCTGGTGGGCTTCGTCGGGCTGGTGCACCCGGACCAGCAGCCGGAGGCCGAGATCAAGTTCGCGCTCGCTCGAGCGCACTGGGGTAAGGGCCTCGCGACCGAGGCGGTGCGGCACGTGTTGGTGTGGGCGGCGCACGCCGGCCTGAGCGAGGTGATCGCCACGGTCGCCCCCGACAACGCCGCGTCGCGACGCGTGCTCGAGAAGGCCGGGATGCGCCTGCAGCGCGAGCGCGACAACGAGGACGGCAGCCGCACGGCGGTGTACGGCTGCGCGTTGGGTGGGTCGACGGACGTCGCTGACCAGGCTGGCGCCTGATCCGCGACGTCCGTGTCGTCAGTTGCGCGTGCCGGGCGTCACGGCTCGAAGGGTTGGTCGGTGCAGCCCTGCCGCCGCGCTCACCGGCGGTGGGACACGCGCCCGAGGTCCGGTGCGTGCGGTCCGATCATCATGGGGATGGAGGTGACCGCATGCGTTTCGCGGCCTGGACGGGTCTGGTGATCGGCGCGATGATGCTGGCGCAGTGGCTCGTCTTCATCGCTGCGGGGCAGGTGCCCGAGTTCGAGACGGAGCCCTACGCCATCGCGTTCCACCTGGTCGCCGAGCTCGCGACCGCGGGCGCACTGATCGTCGCTGGCGTCGCGCTCCTGCGTGGATGGCGACGCGCGACGGGCCTCGCGCTGGTCGCGTTCGGAATGCTCGCCTACACCTCGATCAACTCCCCCGGGTACTTCGCTCAGCTCGGTCAGTGGCCCCTGGTGGCGATGTTCGCGGTGGTGTTGGTGGTCTCGCTCGCGGCGGTCGCTCGGCTGCTGGCGCTGCCGGCCGACACCTGAACGCACGCCGCGTGGTCCGCCGGCGTCTCGACGGCACAGCGCTGGTGGCGCACGGGACACGGTGCACCTGCACGTGGCGCGGCGTGGGCGGTAGCGTGGCGCGATGGGCGCCGCTGCCTGGCCGGACTTCCTCGTGCATACGCATTTCTCGGACCCTGCCACGCTGCTGGCAGGCGTCGTCGCGGTGGTGCTGGTCGGGCTCTCGAAGGGCGGTCTGGGAGGGGCGTTCGCACTCCTCGGCGTGCCGGTGCTGGCGCTGGTGATGTCGCCGGTGCAGGCGGCGGCGCTGTTGCTGCCGCTGCTGTTGATGATGGACGCCGTCGGCTTGTGGACCTGGCGCGGCGTCTACCACCGCGCCACGCTCGTCGCGATGCTGCCGGCCGCGGCGGTGGGCATCGCGGTGGGGGGACTGACGGCGGCGGTGACGTCCGAGGCGCTGGTGCGCCTGATCGTGGGCGTGTTGGCGCTCGGCTTCGTGCTGCGTTCGCTGCGCCCGGGACCGTCCGTGGCGGCGCGGGCGCCGTCGCGCTGGTCGGCGTGGTTCTGGGGCGCACTGGCTGGCTTCACCTCGTTCGTGGCGCATGCCGGCGGACCTCCCTACCAGGTGCACACGCTGCCGTTGCGGCTCGACCCGCGGGTCTACACCGGTACCGCCGTGGTCTTCTTCGCGGTGGTGAACGTGGTGAAGGTGGTGCCGTACGTCGCGCTCGGGCAGCTCGACGGCCGTGCGCTCGCCTCGGCGGCGCTGCTCGTGCCGCTCGCGGCGCTGGCGGTGCTCGTGGGCGCCGCGCTGGTGCGGCGGATGCGGAGCGAGGTGTTCTACCCGTTCATGCTCGCCATGGTCGGTGTGGTGGGTCTGCGACTCGTGTACGACGGGATCCGCGGGCTCGGTTAGCGAGCGGCCGCCACACGGTCGCGCGGCGCTCGACGACGTCGGGGCGCGCATCCGGGCCCAAGGCGGTTCGATGTGGCACTCGGTCACGTGCACCGACACCGACCGGTCGATGGCGGCGCGGAGTCGGGTGCTCAGGCACCCCTACCTCGGGCTGACGGTCGTTGCGCTGGCGACGGTCGGTGCCACCGGCACGCTCCGGGGACAGCGAGACGTGTCGCGCGCGGCGGTCGACACCGCCGCGCGCGTGGATGGCGCGATTCGGGCCACGGTGTGCGGGCCCGCGTCATCGATGGCGCCCTAGACGGGCCTGCGTCCCGTGATCAGACGCACGAGGAACAGCACGACTGCGATGACGAGCAGCACGTAGATGAAGCCGCCGAGCGTGGTTCCCGAGACGATGCCAAGGAGCCACAAGACGAGCAAGATGATCGCGATGGTTTGAAGCATGGTTGGTACCCCCTATGGGATGTCGCACCGCTCCGTGAGCACTGGTCGGTGCCAGGTGCCCGCGGCTCGACTGGTGTCGGTGACCGTGCCGTGACGGTCGCGGTCGGTGCCGGTTCCGTTCGGTGGGGTCAGGCGTCGCCGAGCTCGGCGTCTACCTTCTTCTGCGCCTCTTCCTTCGTGATCCCGTACTTCTCCTGGAGCGTCCCGACGAGTCGGTCGTAGCTGCCGTCGATGCGCGTGAGATCGTCGTCGGAGAGGTCTCCCCACACCTGCTTGGCGCGGCCACGGAGTTGCTTCCACTTACCCTTGAAAATGTCTTGGTTCATGTCGTGCCTCCCTTTCGAGCGCGTCGTTCGGTGTCTTCGACGTGCGGAGCCCTAGGAGATTAGGGCAGATGAGGGGAATTGTCAAATCGACTCGTTGGCGCCGCAGACGGCATCGCAGGATCGATCGCGTGTCCGACGGGATCGCACCACGCGCGGCGTAGGTGCCGCGTTGGCGCGTGGGCTCGCCGCTCGGTTCGCCGTGATCGGCGGGCGAGCACACCCGGAATATAGATATAGTGTGAAGAAATAATGGACGTGGTTGGCCGTGGTCGCCGGTGGTGCGAGCGCCGTCGTCGGTAGGGGGGCGCTGGGCCAGCCTGGAAGCCGGCTCGTCGGCGCTGGGTTCATGGTCGACGCGGTGAGGCGCCGCGGGGCGGGTGCCGCATCGCGGCGCACGCGCCCATGGCGACATGGGCACGTGGACCGTCTTCGCGACGCAATGAACAGCGAGGTTGGGAGCGGTGTTGTGCGTGCGGCTCCCGGAGGTCGTCTGGACACGGGCCGATGGCGGCACGCTCACCCCGGTGCTGCGATCTCGAGCTCGCGTCCGAATGCGGCGTAGGGGGAGCTGCGGCAGGCGCATCGTCGACCACCTCCGGCAGGACCAACCTTCTAGCATGAGAAGCATGATGAATCTCGGGAAGCAATACGGATGTTCGGTCGTTCTTGCACCTCATGGCCTGATGGAAACCACGTTTCGTGCTTCCAGGACATTTCATACACCGGGCGTCCAGGCGTGAATATGTTCGGCTCGTGAGCGCAAAGTGATAAAGATGAGACGATATCGCGTTATAGCACAATCCGATTCGCGGCGCCACGGCACGTGCGCCGGCCCGGGTCTGGGGTGGTGCTACAACTGACGTTCGACCGGAGCCCTGGCGA
>SL_3KL_010_SEDDRAFT_10002101_pt1 | contig 18250 bp, 18 predicted proteins | sample SodLakKL_010_SED_2_FD_10381 | JGI IMG/M metagenome (IMG submission 10381) | reverse complement strand
GCAATCGCACATAATATACCTTATGTAGCAAACGCAAATCCATATGATCTTGTAGACCTATATAACAAAGCAAAAAAAGCTTTTGAAACTAAAGGACCAGCAGTAATTAATGTTTTTGCAGCATGTCCCACAAACATGAAAGCACCATCAAACCAAACTATCAATATAAGCAAACTTGCAACAGAAACTAATTTTTGGCCTTTATATGAATATGAGAACGGAAGATATAAAATAAACTATAAACCTTCTAAAAAAATAAAAATAGAAGAATTTCTTAAAACCCAAACAAAATTTAAACAAATCTTAAAATCAAAAGAAGATATAAAAAAAATACAAACAAAAATAGATAACCAGTGGAAAAAACTAAATAAAAAATCAAACTTTACTTAATATTTTTTATAATTTCAAAAATATTAATAAAAGATATAAAATCAATCTCTGTATTTACATACTTTTTTTTTGATTTTAAATAATCTGTAACAATAAAGCCTTTTTTAGGACTATATTTTTTTATAAAACTAATATAAGATTTACTTATATTATCTCTTTTAAGATCATTTTTTACTTCTATTGAATATAGGTCGTATCCTTTTTCAATAACAAAATCAACTTCAGCACCATCATCAGTTCTCCAATATTTAGGCACAATTTCGTTTCTTATTAATTCACAAAAAACAAAATTTTCTGCAATAAATCCAGCATCAACATCTTTAACTAAAAACTTATCAATTACTGCATTTCTTAATCCAAGATCATAAAAATAAATTTTTTTCTTTTTTGTAAGCTCTGTAATTTTATTTTTATAAAATGGTTTTATTTGTTTACAAATATGTGTTTTATTAAAAATATTTAATATGTTTTTTACATTTAAATAATTTAGATTTGATCTATTTGATAGATCTTGATAATTTATTATATTTCCTATTTGTAAAGATAAAGAAATTAATAAATTATTTAATTTAAAATCATCTGATAGATTTGTTAAAGAAATAACGTCTCTTAAAGCGAACGTATAAACAATGTTTTTAAGAATTCTTTCTTTATTATCTCTATTTTTTTCTAGAACGACTTTTGGATATCCACCATACAAAAAATATTCGTTTAAATATGGTTTAAATAAATTATACATGTCTTTTGAGTTATTTGCTTTTTTATACATTTCTGCTAATTTTTTATCTTTTGCTAATAAAAACTCATAAAAAGAAAAAGAAAAAAGTTCAAAAATAATTACTCTTCCTACAAGATATTTTAAACTTTGGATTGATAGATCTAAAGATGATGATGAGGTAATAATGATTTTGGTTTTTTTCTTATATTTATCGTAAATATATTTTAATATTTTTCCACTATCTTTAACATAATGAATTTCATCAATAAAAAGAACATCTGTATTTTTTATATACTTTTCAATAAATTCTTCTGTATTATTTACAAATAAATTTTTAATATTAATATTATCAAAAGTTATTTTTGTAATATTCTTGTTTTTTATATTGCTTAGTAGATGTTCTATCATCGTTGTTTTTCCTACTTGTCTTGCTCCAGAAATAGCAATGATCTCTTCTGAGTTTAAAAAACTAATTATTTTTTTTTCTAGATCTCTAGATATATATGTCATAACATATATTATATGACCGAAAAGTTTAAATAAAGTGTGTTTTTATTTAATACAATTAAATTTTACTACACGTAAAATTAAAAAGAGATTTGTTTTTTCAGAAAACTAAGATAAGAAATCTTCATTATCTATTTTCTCAGGCAAATATTTCTCTGCAACAAATTCTAAAGACTTGTTGGCTAATGCTTGTTGCTCTATTCTTATTTTTCTTGTAAGCGCACTTTTTAGTTCAGCTTGCCAACCATCACTTTGAAACCAAGGATAAGCTAACATCTCTTTTGCTCTTTTTATATCTCCTTCTTTTAAAGGCTCAGTTACTTCTTTTAAACCATAAGTATCTACGTCTTTTAAACGCATACCAACATACTTTGCTTCAGGCACACATAAAAACTTAGAGTGTGCTGCTAAAGCCATTGACCCACGTTTAATAACTGAGTAAATATACCATCCATAAGGGTCTCCATCAGTAAAAACAACAACAGGTAAGTTTTGTTCATAATGTAGTCTATGTATTAATCTTCTTGTTCCTCTTGCAGCCTGTCCTCCAGTACTTATTAAGATGGCTTTATTTTTTTTAGGATATCTTTCTTCAATAAGTCGATTATACATCGCACTTGTCTCAACAACTAATAAAAAGTCAGCATCAACTGATTCTATTTTAATTTCTTCTGGTTCAATTCTAGACATGATAGACCAGCCACCTCTTCCAAGGTTACTACAATTAAACTCGTTTTGATCATGCATCATATCTTTTAAAACAATGTTTCCGTAAAGTGCTCCTTTTGGTTCTGCTTGAAGATTTAGTTTTTCTCTTATAGAGTTTACAGAATGTTCAACATCAACAATAACTTCATTTGATTCCTCTTGTGCATCAAAGGTGTTTTCTTTTGTGTTTGCAATTGCGTGTTTTAGCTCGTAATAGATTTCTCTTATAGATGCTGTTTTGTTTCTTTGTAAATATTCATAACATCTATTTAATATTAATGAAGTTTGCATAAACTTTCTAGCTTGTCCAAGATTTAAGAAGCTTCTTCTTGTTTGTTTGTCACCTAGTTCTAACAATCCTTCTTTTTCATCAAAGATGACGTTACTTTGTCCTCTTATTTTTGTATTAAAGGTTGGAGGGTGCATATTTTCTATTTGATGTGTTAAATCTGAAATGATTTGATATACTCTTTTTGATATTTCTTCATTACTTTCAAAATCATGTTTTTTATTTTCTTTCATAAATTTTCACCAAAAAATCATTCTTTTTTTTCTTTTGTAGGTTCTTCTTTTATAGGTTCTTCTTTTATAGGTTCTTCAAAACCATTTTCTTCATCATCAAGTTTNAGTTTTTCAAGAACCATGGTCATTAGGTTTTTTTCAAGCAACTCTTTGCTCTTTCCTGTAGATCTTGATAAAGCTGCAACAATCTCAGGAACATACTTAGAAAAAACTCTTCTTTTTTCTTTTCTTTCAGCTTCTCTTTTTTTCTGAATAATAAATCCGCCTACTTTTCTAGAAACATCCATAAGCGCAAGCTTAATATCATTAACAATTTCCTCTTCTTCTGCGATTGCTGTTTTTCCTGCAGATGTGTAAGGTATATGAACAGAGACCACGTTTACAAAAACAGTTATTGGAGAATTATCAAAATTAGAAACACCATATCTTTTCCAATCAACAGACTGCACAGTTTTTGTAATTGCACAACCGCCTGCATCAAACAACAAAGGCGCTTTATTTGCATATCTTATAATTTCTGAAAATCTTATTTCTTTTGGTCCTTCTTCTTCATTTTTTTTATCTATAAACATTAATCTTCCAGCGCCACCACCATATGCAACACCAACCTCTACTTGAAAAGCATACCCTCCTTGATAGACAGCTGGTTTTCTAGTAGTCACAAAAACAAACTCAGGATCAACAATTGATTTTAATGATTTTTCAATATGGTTTTGACCAATCGGCACAAGATTTTCTGTATTTGGTGCAATAAATTTAGTTTGTTTTATAGCTTTAACAATATCTTCTGCTTCTTCCCAAGTTATTTTTTTAGGATCTTTATTAATATCAAAATGAACTAGTTTTGCAACATTTTCAATAGCTTTAGAACCAAACCTATCATAAGCCTGTGCAAGATAAGAAGACACTTTTCTAGATTCAGAATGTCTTGCAAAACTCAACATCTCATCTACTGAAACACCTCTTGGGTGTGGTTTTACTTCTTTTGGTATCTGTGGTAGTTTTTTAACAGTTCTTGTATATTCTACAACTTCTCCAAAAGGATCTTGAAACTTAATAGACGCATGTGGGTTTGCTATTGCGCTTCTTCTTAAATATTCGTCTACTGAATTTTGTCCTTTTTTGTAAATAATTTCCTTAAACTTAGATTTTATTATTGTTCCTCTGTGTTTTTTTTCAAGAACTTGTTTGTTAGTCATTTTTGGAGAATTTGTTTTTGAGTCAATACTTATTTCTAAAGAAATTGTTTTTTCTTTACTTGTTCCTGTTATTACTTTTGATGGTTTTCCAGTAGTAATTTGAGAAAACAAAATAATTCCACTAACTCCGATTCCTTGTTGGCCTCTTGTTTGAACAAGTCTATGAAATTTAGTCCCAGCAAGCAATTTTCCCAGAGCGTTACCGACTTTATTTTCAGGAATTCCTGGGCCATTATCTTTAACAGCAATCTCATAGTGTTCTTTAGCAATCTCAGAAACCTGCACTTCTATTTCTGGCAAGATGCCAGCTTCTTCACAAGCGTCTAAAGAATTAGTAACTAGCTCATGAATAATTGTAGTTAAGGTTCTTTGCTTTCCATAAAGACCAAGCATCTGTCTGTTTTTTTTAAAAAAGTCAGCGACTGAGTGTTCTTTAAACTCACTAAATAAAACATTTGCATCTATTTCTTCTGTTTCGTTTTTAGACATTTTTTTCACATTTAATAATATATATGTAGTTGTATATATATAATATATATAGATATATTTATAAATATATTTTAGTTATCAACAAAAAAATCATTCAAAAGAAATATCATCTATCTTCTTATCTTCTGGCATTTCTTTTTTGTAATTTTTAAAAATCTTATGTTTTCGCATCATCTTAAAAGCCGTTTTGTGTTTTGCACCAGCAAGAATTGTTTGTATAACTTTTATAGCTTCTTCTTGATCTTCTTCTTTTAAAATAATAGCAATCGTCTTACCGTACACAGAAATTTTACAACCATATCTGTTTTCAATAAAATCTTTTATTTTTCCTTCTTTTCCAATAATTCTGCCTTTTATGTCTGTTACTCTTTTTGTGTTTTTTCCAACATAGTCTTGAATATGAAGAATCTCTAGAATGTTATTTTCCTTTAATAACAACAAAGCATCAAAAGGAGAAAAACCTCTTGCAATTGCGTTAATTATTTTTTTTGCAAGATAGATCTCATAGTATGATTTTTCAGAAACAATGTTTATCTCAGCTGTATGACTATCAATCTCTAAAGAAACGTTTAGTTTTTTCTCTAAAAGTCTTTTTGTTTTTCCTTGATCGCCTATAATTACAGGCAGTCTTGGTTTATTCACTATTATTATTTCTTCCATACATCTCTTCTTTTTTTTTTTTAAGCTTGTTTAAAAATTCTTCATAGGTTATTTGTTTTTTATGTTTTTTGTTTAAAAAATCAGTTATATTAATTATATCTCTTTTAAGAAAATCTTGTGCTTTTGGATGATTGATCAAAACTGCTTGACCAACATCAATGATGGTTATTTTTGCAGTAGTTGGGTTTACGAGAATATTATAAGCACTAAAATCAGCATGCACAAGATTTGCACCATAAAGCATTTTTCCATACTCATCAACAATTTGTTCATAAATAACCTCATGATCAAACTTACAATTAACAAGTCTTGGAAAAGCCACATCTTTTTCACCAATAAAAGACATTATCAGAATATTTTCTTTTATTGCAATAGGCACTGGACAAGAAACATTGTTCTTTAACATAAGATTAAGGTTTTTATATTCTTTACTTGCCCACGCAAGAAACAAATTTCGTTTGTCTTTTTTTACATGCTTGAATCTTTGGTCTCCAACAATGTATTTTTGTAGGTTGTGAAATGGAGAGGTTTCTATTTTGTATATCTTTGCAACGATTGGGTTTGTGTTTGAGTGTCCTAGAAATGTAACAGCCTCTTTGCCACTAGACAAAGTCATATCTATCGAATCAATAACGTTTGAAGCAGCAAGCTTATATAAGGTTTTATGTGCAAGATTATCAAACACATAGTTTTCTATTTTGTTTACAAACATATTATTCTTATTTTAAAAAAAGCGCAATTACTGTTCTTCAGTTTCTTTTGGTGGAACAATAACATCCATCGTGTGCTCGTATAATTTGTCAAGTTCTCCTCTTCTCTCAAGTTGAGATCTTTGAAAACCTAAATATCTCCAAATCACGTCTGCTTTTGATGGTTGAAAGTCCCATAGTTTTATTATCACAACATCGTTTTGTTTTATCCAGATGTGTTTAAACATTTTACCAGGAATACGACAGTTTCTTTCGATACCATCTTCACACATAACTTTTATGTTGTTTACACCCATCATTTGAGTAACTTTTCCGTACATCTCCAAATCGTCTTTATTTGGAGTTTTTAGTCTTTTATTTTGATAGGGGGTAGTTGTTTTATTTTTCAAAAATCATTCACCTTTTTACATTTTATATATTTGAACGTGTGGGACACCGTTTATGTCCATTATGTTCTCTTTTGTAATTATTTTTTTATCTAACAACAAAGCACAGGCTTTTTTTCCAAAAACATTTGCTTGTGTACATTCTTCTATATTTTTAAGAATTTCTTTTTCTGAAAGCTCTTCTGTACCATAAAACTTATTAGAAATAACAATAGAAGTATCATTAAACTTTATTTCTTTATTTAAAATCTCTTTGTCACAACAAGCAAACAATATGTTTGTCTCGTTTACGTGTATTTTTCCAATCATGTTTTATAGTTTTGGTAGTGATGATGTTGCACCACATGCGTTACATTTTAGTATCTTTACGTTATTTTGTGCAACAATTTCAGTGTCTGGTTTTTTACATGCAGAACACAACACAAAATTATTTATAAACTTAGTCAGTATATGGTTTATTTTTTTATTATCAAAAATTCCGTTTAAGATTAGTGTTTGGTTAACAATGGTGGAAGAAGTACTTATCTCTTTCATAAAAAACTTATAAAGTTGTTGTGGATCTCTGTCAAGGTCTTTTGCAACTTTTGTAAAGTTTTGCCAAAGAGTTTGTTTTCCTTGAATAATAGACAAAGCTTTTGGAAGTTCAAATCTTTGATTTTCTAAAGTTCTTTTTGGTAGTGACAAATATATTCTGTCTAATAGTTTATCATAGTCAGGCTCTATTTTTTCTGTATGTGTTTTATTTGTGGTCATAAATATATTATAGAAGGACAAATTTAAAAAGAGTTGTTTTAGATAGTATCTTCACTTCTTTCTTGCGACAATATAAATACTTACGCTATTTTTCTTGAGTTTTTCTTTTTCTGCAGAACCATATTTTTCAACAATCTCAAATCCGTTTTTTTCTAAAAGCTCTTTAAGGGTTTTATAGTCATAGAGTTTCATATCACAGGAGTCTTTTATTATTTTTGGTTGGTTATAGCCTTCTTGAATGTAGATTTTTTGATTTATTATTAGTTTGTTTTCTTTTAGATCTAAATCATTATCGTTAAATCTAACAAACTTTATATCATCTATTGTTTTTGCACAATCAATAAATTCATAATCAACAAAACCCTTTCCCTTAAAAAAATCAAGATTAAAAATATCAAAAACAAACAAGCCGTTATCCTTAAGATTATCACGCATGTTTTTGATCATCTTTATAAATTGTTTTTGACTTAAGTGTCCAATTGCGTTAAATATACTAACGACTGCGTCTGCTTTTCCATGTTTTACTTCCGTCATATCTGCTTTTTTAAAATTTATTTTTAAGTTTTCTTCTTTTGCTCTTTTTCTTGCAATCTTTAACATGCCTTCACTAAGATCACTTGCTTTTACATCGTAGCCTTTTTTGTGTAGATATATTGTTTGCACGCCTGTTCCACAACTTACATCAAACACCTTTTTTGTTTTGTATTTTTTAAAAATATTTTCTAGAAAACGGTTTTTTATAAAATCGTCTTGTTTATCTTCTTCTAGAGCATAATAGTATTTTGCCAAACTATCATAGTCATATTTTTTAATCATTTTTTTCACAATTTTATATTTTTTTGAAAAATGCTAATAAACATTAGATACAAAACTATTAAAAACCATATGATATACTATATATAACAAAAAACAAGAAAAACATGAACAAGAAAAAAAAGAAAAAAAACATCCTCGTTAGTAGCGTAGTTGTTTTAGTGCTGATTGTTCTTGCAATAATTATAAGAGTCTATATTATTAAAGAAAGCCCATATCTTGAATATAAAGAAGAAGCCATAGAAAAATGTATTTCCTTATGTCAAGAAGTAAGAAAGTTTGATAGAATGGATTCTGAAGGCCCTTGTCTTGATGACAATATAGTTCCTAACTGGGGTTGTGATGTCGTACACACTCCAAGAGTAGCATTAATTGATGACGCCAACAGAAACAGATGTCATGGCCACAAACACCTTGTTGAGATTAGTTTTTCTTGTGAACTTGTTTCTGCTAGATAGTTTTTCTAAACCATTCTAAAAAAAGTAATAACTAAAATAATTAACATTAAAAAAACCTGAATTGGTAACGCAGGAAGTGCTTTTGCTTTTTTTGTATCTAAGATATAGAAGGTTAATAACAATCCCAAGATTGAAGATATCCAAATACCAACAATAGGTAACATTACTAAAGAAAGAGAATGTTTAGGTATGAGAATATTAAAAAGACTTGCAGACACCATCATAGGAATCGCAATATCGCCTCCACCAAGTCTTAGTTCTTTTTTCTTTGTAGGAATAACAAACAAAAACGCAAGTTTTTTTTGTGTAATTATTTTTGCTAGACTTACCATGTGTTTTGTATAAAATACAGCAATTATGTCATAGATAGCTAACAAAAGAATAAAAAACATAACAGAAATTACCCCTAAACTTATGCCTAACATAGTTCCTGCTCCAGCAATCGCTATTGCTAAAAGAAAATTGTTTATCCAAATGGATGTTTTTTTGTAATTTGTATAGATGGTTTTAATAAACAACAAATAAAGTGCAAGAAAATAAGCCAACATCTCAGGTAAAAAAACCATAAACACAATTGAAGTTCCTGCAAACAAAGCAAGATACTCAAACACATACAAATATCTTCCTTTTTTAAAAAACTTTTTTAAAACTAGTATGCCTATTGTTAGTAAAATAATATAACTAATAATAAACAAAGCGTTTAACAAACTGTTTGGGTCTTTAGTAACTACGCCTACGTTCATGCCTAAGGCAATATAATAGTGCGCAGTAAATAAACCTAACACCTGTATTAATATAAAAAANATTATAAAAAAAATGATTTCTTTTCTGTTCATGATATTTCGTCCTTATCTTTTATCTATTGAAAATCTGGAGAAACAACTTTATAGTGTCCAGCTTTTGGTTCATAAAGCTCTCCAGCACTCTTTAGCTTCTTAATAAAGCTTGCAAGTTTTTCTTTTGTAAGACCTTCTTTTTCAAGAATCTCTGATAGTTCGTTAAATGTAATTCCTTGTGAGTCTTCTTGTGTAAGATCTTTTACTAATGATAATAGTTTTTTTAATTGGTTTCTTTCACTAGAACTTTGTCCTGTGCTTATGATGTCTATGTCTATAGCGCCTGTTTCTTTATCAATTGCAGTTTGTTCAAGTGAGGTCTTAAATATTTTTATAGCTCTGTTTGTATCTTCAATATCAATTGTTTGTTTTAGTTTTACTCTTGCACTTGCTTCTGATAACCTTATCAGTCCTTCTAGTTGTCTTGGTGTTGCTGAGTAGCTTCCTGATTTTCTACCAATATCTCTTAGTTGTGTATAATAGTCTAAGATTATCTGAGATGATTCTTTTGTTAAAACAGGTTTTATGTTTTGTCTTGCATACGCTACAAATTTTTTAAAAATCTCTAAAGAAATCTGAGGTGTAATTATTTTTTCTATATCTTCAAAATCTTTTTTAGAGATTGTTTTTTTGTTTGCGTTTCTTGCAAATTTTTCTGCTGCTTCGTGTGTTTTTAGGATATGGGTTGCAATTTCTTCATCTAGCTCTTTGTTTAACATATCTTTAATAACAAAATATAAATCAAATCTAGATAATAAAGAAAAGGGTAGATCAATTTGTTCTAAAGCAGACTTGTAAGGATCAAATCTGTTAAATTTAGGGTTTGCTGCGGCTAAGATGGATGTGTCCGATTTAAATTTAGAATAAAGGCCAGCCTTAGATACAGAAACAGTTCCTTGTGCCATGGCTTCATGTAAAGCACTTCTATCTTCAGTTGCCATCTTATCAAACTCGTCAATCATAGCAAGCCCTCCACTTGCCAAGATAACGGCTCCTGCTTTTAGTGACCATCCTCCTTCTCCAAACTCATCTTTTACAGCAGAAACAGTAAGTCCTGCACCAGATGCAGTTTTTCCTGCAACGTAGATACTTTTTGGAGCTAGGCTGTCTGCATATTTTAGAAGCTGTGATTTTCCTGTAGATGGGTCACCTACCAAAAGAATATGGATGTTTCCTCTTAGATCTTGTGGTCCTACTTTTTTTTTCACACCACTAAACATTTGTAAGCTGATTGCTTCTTTAACAATTTCGTGACCATAGATGTTAGGGGCAATTGAGGAGGACAACATCTTATAGATATCTTCTTTTTTTGCAAGTTGTTTTATTTCTCGCACTTCTTCGTCTGTTATCTTAAGCTCCTCATATTCTTGGTCTGTTTTTTCTAGATGATATGCGACTAGGTATTTAGGATAGATGTTGCTTTCTCCTTTTGGTTGTTTTAGCTTTAGGGTGCCTGTTATGACAATCTTTTCTCCTGCAACACATTTATTAACAATATCATCTGACAAATAAATATCAAGGTTGCTTGCTTGTTGTGAGCCTTTTATATTTTCTAGTGGCTCTTGCACTTGTATTTTTTGATAGTCTATAAATTTACTTTGTTCAAGATCAATATCAAACTCTCTGCTCTTACACTCACACACAACAGGTTTTGATAAGACTTGTGATTTTTGAGGAAGATTATATATTTTGGAACATTTTCTACAAACAAATTTTGCAACAACAAGTTTTTCTAAACGTTCTGTTATTACTCGTATAACTCCTTCAACAGAAACAAGTTTGTTAAGATGTTCTGCGCCAATATCTCTTATGGATATATTGTGTTCCTCTGGAAGATTAAAAAAACGAATGTGTGGTTTAAATTCAATTTCTGCATCCAACACACCAACATCAATCTTTTGTATAGCAATCTCTGCTGCTTCAAAAACTAGTTGTGGTGTTTCTAGAAGGGTTTCTGCTAATGAAAGATCGTAGTTTTCTAGATCTTTATAGTCTACTTCTAGACTTTTTATATCTGGATAGTTGTATGCAAGATGTTCTATCTCTTTTTTGTAAATAGTTTCAAAAAAGTCTTGTAGTTGTTCGATATATTCATCAACTACTATGTTTTTTGATTCTGAAAGAAAATCTTCTTCAAATGATTCTTGAACCATGGTTTACCTCAAAGCCTTATTTATAAACATGTAATCTATTTTTCTGGTCCACAAGAGAATAAGTTTTTTTGTATAATATATTTGTTGTTAATAATGTAATATATAACTATTTGGTTTGGAAATCAAACAAACCCAAGCTATTCTTTTTCTTGCTCTATTGTGTCAACCATCATCTCAAGATTACCTGAAAAATCGTTTAGTTTTACTCTTCCACAAACAACTACTTTTTTTCCTAATAACTGATCTTCTAGATAACTGAACAATTCTTCTTTGTCGTCTTCTGAAATGCCTTTTTTATAATCTTCTTTGTTTATGTTAAAGAACTTTTCAACAACGTTTCCAAACATAGTTGCTTTAGTTATACCTGTTGCATCATCAATCTCAATACTTCCAAAAACATTTGTTATTGGTTCTACTGCTTTGTTACAGGTTTCACAAATAAAATCTTCTCCTAGATTGTGCACTTTTGTGTTACAGTCTGGGCATTTATAAAAAACAAGTGCGTTTCTGTTAATTGTAACAATCACGCCTTTTAGTTTGTAGCTTTTTCCATCTTCTAGGTTTTCTATTTTTCCATCTTCATATTCGTTTTCAAGAAGTTCTGAAAGTTCTGGGATTTTAATATCAAGTTTAGGGTTTTTTCTTAAAGAGGAATACCAGTTAAGATGAAGTTCTATATCATATAGACCATCTTTTACAAGAGTGTCTGAGATAAAGATAATATCTCCAATAGAGTAGTCTTCTTCAATAACATCTGAATATGGAGACCATGCTGCAACTTTAAGTGTTTTTGAACCATCACTGATCATAAAGTTTAAAACACTTCTTTCTCTTCCGTCTTTGGATTCAAACACTTTCTTTGGATAGATGTTTATTATTCTTCCAAAAGTAGAGATTGGTTTATCAGATGCGCTTTCTATTTCTGAAAGTAATTTTGTTTCTTCTTCTATTTGTTTTATTGTTGGAGGGTTAGTTGGGTCTTTTATTATTTCTCCTCCTTGTCTTAAGGAAAGTTCTGTTTTGTTATTATATTCGTTTACAAAAGCGTCTTTTATATATATCATATCGTTCTTTTTAAGATCTTGTTCTGTTATTAGTTTTGTTTGATCGTGCCATAAGGTTAGTTTTATAGAACCAGTATCATCAAAAACAAACAAAGCTTGCATTTTTCCTTGTGATCCGTCTTTGGCTTTAAAGGTTTTTTTTGCTGGTATGTTTTTTATTCTAGCATATAAGGAAACAGAATCTAAAGAAGGCGTTATTTCTTTAATAATTACTTCTTTTGATGTTTTTTGTTTAGTCTCAAGTGGAACGTTTAGTTTTTTTGCAAGCATTATATTGGCTCCAACTTCACTTAGTAGCCCTTGATATTTTGCTTTTATGTTTTCTCTTTCTTGATTTATTTCTTCATCAGAAAGATTTGATTTTTCTTTTATAATCATATAAATTTGTTCTGCGGTTAAGTTCATAATAAATCTTATTTTTTTGTTTATATAATATATTAGTGAAACAAAATGTTAATAAATTGGTTGATATTTTTTAAGTGGTCATATATATTATAAGTGTAGAAAAAACTTAGTTGTTTTCGTAAGGGGTGGTGGCCAGTGGCCAGAAGAAAAAACAAAGATTTATAATAATAAACAAAGATAACATCTTATAGAAAAACAAATAAAATTAATGAAAATATGATAAAATTATTTAAAAGAAAAAAACATAGTCTTAAAGAAAAAACGCACAAACACCCACTAAAAAAAATAGTAACAAAAGAAGAAATAGAAAAAAGAAAACAAGCAATAAAAAAAGCAGCAATTACTGGAGAAGTAAATAAAAAAAAACTGCCTCTTGAACAAAGAGTATATTTTTTACTAAAAACAATAAATGAAAATAAAACTGTTTTAAATAAAGAATTGTTTACGCGATCACAAAGAGAACTAAAAAATGATTTGAAAAAAGCACTTATGCAATCAATTATTGAAAATCCAGAATATACTATTAAAAAAATAGAACCGAATTTTGTGAAAATGCTTGGTTTTATAGAAGCACATGATCTATTAAAATCAAATGTAAACCCTTATAGATTATCTAAAGCACTTGGAAAAAACATAGGTACTTTCTTTGATGTGTTTATTAATAAAAAAGACCTGACAAGACAATATTGGATACTGTGGCCTGACAAGATTCCTGAAATACTTGGAAAAAATTTAATTCCGTTTGTAAAAGGAATGGGCAAAAATAAAAAAGAATTTATTAGTGCGTTTGGTGCAAATCTCACTTTCTTTGATTATGCTTTAGATGTAGAACATTTGCGTTCTTCTTTCTTAGAAACTTTAAGTAAAGAAGAAAGAAGTTATTATCTTAAAAAACTAAAATTTTCTAGATCTTTACAAAGTATAAGAACAACTGCTTTTTTATCCAAATATGAGCAAAAACAAATTGTTGAAAATTTAGTAAGAATCTCAAGAAGCATTATTAAAAATGACGTGCAAGTTTTGGTTGCGCTTGATAAGTCTGGAAGATATGTTGGACGAATGGTGAAAGATGCAATATTTCAAAAAACAGGAAAATCTATACCGCTATACTTCATAAATCCTCAAGAAATAATAAACGCAAGAAATCCAAAAACAAACAAAAGAATAAAAAATATTTTTGAAAAAGAACATCCGTACCTATCTAAACAAATAAAAAATAAAACGCTAGCAATAATTGACGAAATCACAATTAATGGTATAACTTTAAGAAAAACAAAAACGTTTTTTAACGAATATAGTCCTAAAAAACTATTGGACTACACACTAGAAGGTGATTTTTTTAGAGAGCAAAAAAACACCAGTTGGAGAGAACACGGAATACAACATCCTTTTATTGAACAAAAAGATTCTTTGTTAGTTAAAAGAAAAATAATAACAGAGGATAAAAACAAGAAAAAACACAAAAAACTAAGAAACAAAATGAGCCACATGGTTGATAGTGCTGCTAAAAAAAGATAATAAAATGTTTTTTTCATATTTAAAGAAAGTGGTTATTTTTTTTAAATTTGTGTATTTTAAAGTATAGTTGTTTATTTGATATTCTTTTGAAACTTTGTTATTTATAACATATATTGTAAAAGGCTCATACTCTAAAGCCTGATAAAAATAAAGAGCAGAAGTAAGTGCAATATATNCTGNANGTAACTTACNTGCAATTGAGTATATTTCATNTATAGAATATTCTTTTGCTAAAAGATATTTTGATTTTTCTAGCTTTATAAAATATTTTTTTTATAGAGAGAGATAACTATTTCGTTTATTTTTTGTTTATTATATTCTGGAAAAAAAGCGTGTAGTGTTTTGTTGGTAATAATGGTCGTTGTGTCTTCTAAAGTGTTTATTATTTTCATTTCGGTTTTTGTTAAGGGGTTTTTTATAAGCATATAACAGACGCAGGTACAATTAACTTTAAATATTTAACCCCTTAAGAAAAAAAATCAAAAAAACAAAATATTTACAAAACTTATAAAAAAGAACAAGATATACAACACAACCAAACTTACAAAAAAAATAAAAACCTTTAAATAAACATACAACAACTATTTATTTATATAAAATATATTTTAGAATAAAAAAAGATTAAACATGAAGATAGGAAACTACAAAGTAGGAGATTATATTGTTGATGACCATGGAGGTAAAAAGAAATTAATTATTGATTGTAGAAATTGTCCATATAATACTTCGCTTGCAGATGATCCTAGATGTAGGTTTCATGTTACTAAGCTTTTAGAAACTATTGATGTTGAAGAAATTATCTTGGCTGAAGTTTATGAAAGAGTATATGATAAAAAACAAACTAATTATTTTAAAGAAATTGTAAGCTTACTTAATGAGTGGGAAGGAAGAGCAGTCTGGATTGGTTCTCATCTTGGTATCAAAGATATTGATTGTGATGAATGTTATACAGAAAGACATAATAACATACTTAAGTTTGCTAGAGATCTTTTAAGCTATGATCCTGTTGCATCTTATGTGAGCTTGTTAAAAGAAATAGAAAATAACAAAATAAGACTAGACGAACAAAAAGGACAAAAATGTGAAAAATGCTTTGTAGCAAATCTAAAACATCTTAAATCTCTAAAAAACGAATTTGAAGAACTTTCTTTTGTTCAAGAGCTTAAACCGCTTCTTGGAAAAGTAAAAGATATCACTGATCTTAAAGATTTATATAAAACTATTCTAGAAGTAGAAATAAAACCTTCTTTTATTGGGTCTCAACTTTTGTTTAGTGAGTCTGAAAAACTAGAGTTGTTAGATGAATATACTGTCTTAAACACAACCGTACAAATATTTAAACATCCAGAAAAAATAGAACCAGTTTTTTTTGTAAATCCGCCTGAGTATACTTTGTCGCCAGATCATTATTTTGTTCTTTCTAAAGCAAAAGAAACTGTTGCAAACTATCAACCAGGAAAAGTAACGTTAACTTCTGGGTCTGGAACAAGAAAGTATTTTCAAAAAATATATAGAAGCACAATAGCTGATATTGCTAGAAGATATTCAATAGATATGTCTCCTGATGACGTGTATATGTTGTCAGAGATTGTGACAAGATATACGATTGGGTATGGTATTTTGGAAGTTCTTTTGTATGATGCTCAACTAACAGACATATATATTGATTCTCCAATCGGAGGGCGTCCAATATATGTTGTTCATTCAAAATACGGACAGTGTCAAACAAATATTCTATATACAGATAGAGAAGCAGAAAGCCTTGTTGGAAAGATGAGAGCCATGTCTGGTAGGCCGTTTGATGATGCACACCCTATACTTGATTTTGATATTGAAGATGTAAACACAAGAGTGTGTGTTATTGGCAAACCTATGGCTGTTGATGGTACTGCTTTTGCATTAAGGATACATAAAGATACTCCTTGGACGTTGCCACAGCTTATAAACGTAAAGTCGTTAAATCCTTTAGCTGCAGGCATGATCAGTTTTTTTATAGATAACAATTCTACGATCATTGTTGCTGGCTCTAGAGGTGCAGGAAAAACCTCTTTGATGTGTGCGATGATGTTAGAGATTCTTCAAAACTCAAGAATCATTGCTCAAGAAGATACGCTTGAGTTGCCAATCTTGTATATGAAGGATATTGGGTTTAATGCTCAAAGACTAAAAACAAGATCAGCAATCGGTGCAGACGAATCTTCTGCAGAAGTAAAGCCAGAAGATGCGTTAAGAACAGCTTTAAGGCTTGGTGATTCTGCAATCATTGTTGGAGAGGTAAGAAGTGTTGAAGCTAAGGTTCTTTATGAAGCTATGAGAGTTGGCGCTGCAGGAAACGTTGTTATGGGCACAATTCATGCTGACTCTGCGTATGCTGTATGGGATAGAGTAGTAAATGATCTTGAAGTGCCAACTACTTCTTTTAAAGCAACTGATCTTGTGGTTATTTGTAAACCAATTAGGTTTAAGGGGTCTGTTAAAAAACACAGAAGAGTTGTTCAGATAACTGAAGTTAAAAAACACTGGAATCATGATCCTGAAGCTGAAGGAGGGTTACTTGATCTTATGACCTATAGTGCAAAAAAAGATAATCTTATAATAAACGAAGACGCGTTAAAGGATTCTGAGTTGTTTAATAAGATTTGTACTTTGTCTGGTATGACTATAGAGGAAGTATGGGACAATATTAGGCTTCTTGCTAACGAGAAAGAGTATATTGTTGTTGTTGCAAGAGAAAATAAGTGTTTGAATCTTCTTGAGGCAGAAAACACAGTTTATGCACATAATAAACTATTGTTAATAAAAGAAGATTATCTTGAAGATCATGAAAAAATTGATTTTGATGATGTTTTTAAGATTTGGAAGAAGTGGTATAAGGAAGAGTTTGCTCCAAGAGTTATCAAGAAGCATAAAAATGATAAGGAAGAAGATATTACATAATTATTTGTTTAAATCAATTTTATCGCATGCAAGCAACAATTTTTTCCAACAATCGTATATTTCTTTTAAATCTTCTTTTATTTCTGGAAAAAAAGAAAGATCTCTATAGTCTCTTTCTAGTTTTCCTAGAAAGTCTACTTTTTTTTGTGTATATTTGTTATCTTTAAGCATATCTATATAAAAATAATCAATAAAATGTGAAGCAGAATCAACAAAAACCATGGTCTTTGCTTCAAGGGTTTCTGGTAAAACATCTCTACATCTGTGTGCTCTTACACAATGTAGAACTTTGGCTTTTTTTTCTTCAGGATATTTTTCACTTGTTAAAAACTCGTTGGCTTTTTTTTCACTAATGATGGCGTGGTCTTTTTTTAAGTGTGAGTAGTGTCCAATATCGTGCAACCAGACTGATAACAGTACGATTTCTTGGTTTATTTTAGGATATCTTTTAAACATGTATTTTGCCCATCTTTCTGCACCTAAAATGTGTGGTTCTAAAATATAAGGGTCATGTCCAAATTCGTTTTTTGTTTTTAAAAAAAATTCTTTTGCTTTTTCTAGAATATACATTTTTAAAACCGTTTATATTGTTTTTAAAAAAAGAACAAGTATTTTCTCTTTTTAGAGTTGTTTATACTAAATATCTTTAGTTTATTTGTTTTTTTAAATATATGTTTGTTTTAGATATATATAAAACAAAGGGTTGTTTTCTTGTAAGTTGTTTTTTTCTTTGTGTTTTGTTTTAAACAGAAGAAGAGGTTATAAAGAAAAGGCCATGTCTGCTAAACGTAAAATAGTTTTAATTTTAGCAGGGGTAAAAAAAGAACAAAAAGTAGAAATTTCATCGATTATTAAGATGTTTTTATTTTTAAAGAAATATTTGTTTCTTTTGTTAAAATAAATAGAGCTTTTTCTAAATTTGTTTTTGATTTGTTTTCTTTTGAGAGAACATTTATAACATTTAATAAAAAGGCTTGTCTTTTAAATAACATTTTTTTCTTTTTTTATATTTATTTATTTATTT
>SL_3KL_010_SEDDRAFT_10002100_pt1 | contig 18250 bp, 13 predicted proteins | sample SodLakKL_010_SED_2_FD_10381 | JGI IMG/M metagenome (IMG submission 10381) | reverse complement strand
GCTGAATCTAAGCTTCATTTTATAATTATTATACTCAAAAATAATGTTTTTTTTTGATTTTGCCGGTATTAGCGAACAATATAAATAACTGATTGTTTAGAATATTAGTTAAGGCAAAAAATATTATTTCGTATGCAAATCTATAATTTCTGTTGAAATTGACAAGAAAAACAATGGTTTGTAAAAGATTTAAGCCCACAAAAAATAATTGAAATGATTAATAAAATTGTTTTTGCATTTGCACTCTCATTTTTGTTCTCAGTTTTCGGGTTTGCTACCTTTGCTAAAAATGACCAAAGCATTAAAGTCGTTGATTTTGACACTTTTGCCCCTCGTTTAAACAAAAACGATGGTACTGTGTATGTGGTCAATTTCTGGGCAACCTGGTGTGCACCCTGCGTAAGGGAGATTCCGGCTTTTGAGAAGCTCTATGCAACATACAAAGATCAAAATGTACATGTTTTACTTGTGAGCCTGGATTTTCCCAATCACCTGGAAAGCAGGGTTATTCCCTTTGTTGAATCACACAATGTGCAAAGCGAGGTGCTTCTTTTGGATGAACCCAACGCCAATCGTTGGATACCACTGGTAAGTGATGAATGGACGGGTGCTATTCCGGCAACCGTTATTTATAACAGCGAATTCAGGCAGTTTTACCAACGGGAGTTTACCTTTGAAGAACTTGAAGAAATTATTTTACCCCTGTTATAATTTAGTTACACATTATGAACCAAAATCTGAACCAATGAAAAAACTTTTCACGATTGCCCTTATGGGTATGTTTAGTGCAGGATTGTTTGCACAGGGTTATCAAATCGGCGATGTAGCCACCGATTTCCGGTTGCTCAATGTTGACGGTAACTACCTGTCGATGTCTGATTACGAAGATATCAACGGTGTAATTCTGATTTTCTCCTGTAACCATTGCCCGTTTGTCGTGGCCTATGAGGACAGGATGATTGATCTTCACAACGAATTTGCCCCCAAGGGTTTTCCGGTGCTGGCCATCAATCCCAACGATACCATTGTTGAACCCAGGGACTCTTTCACCAAAATGATTGAACGTGCGCAGGAGAAAAACTTTCCGTTCGATTATGTGATTGACGCCAACCAGGAAATTTTTCCGCAATACGGTGCAACACATACACCGCATGTTTTCCTTCTTGAAAAGGTGGGAGATGAATTCGTCGTGGCATATATTGGTGCTATTGATGACAACGCCCGTGACGCTTCTGCAGTGCAGGTCCGTTACCTCGCAAATGCCATCAATGCGCTGATCGCAGGTGAAAGACCTGATCCCGCCGTTACCAGGGCTATCGGTTGTACGATAAAAGTCCGTCAGAACTAATTCCGGTTTTTAACCCAACCCGGAAAATCTGACCTGATAGACATCTGTTCCGGTTAATTCATGACCTGTAAATCAAAGTTGGATGCAACGGCTTCACTAAGTAAGTGAACATTTCAGAATCGTTGCATCCTTTTTTTTTGTTTAAGGAAACTGAAAACCAATACAGNATATTACATCTGAAATGTGTGTGTCCGGTTTTTGATTTTCACTACCTTTGCCGGAAGGTAATTTCAATTCAATATATATATCCATGGCAAGTGAAATCATACGTCTGGAAGCCATTTGCAAGAATTACAAGGTAGGTCTTGAGGTGGTCCGTGCATTACGGGGGATTAATCTGACAATTAACAAAAACGAATATGTTGCACTGATGGGTCCTTCCGGATCGGGGAAGTCAACATTGATGAATGTTTTGGGTTGTCTGGATACCCCCACCAGCGGCAGATATTTTCTGAACAATAATGATGTGAGCAAGTTGAGCGACAATGAGCTTGCTGACATTCGTAATAAGGAAATTGGTTTTGTTTTTCAGACATTCAACCTTCTCCCCAGGAGTACTGCCCTCGACAATGTTGCGCTTCCATTGGTGTATGCAGGACGAACCAGGAACGAACGGCGCGAAAGAGCACTGGAGGTTCTTGACCAGGTTGGGTTGTCTGACCGTACACATCATAAACCCAATGAGTTATCGGGCGGTCAGCGTCAGCGTGTGGCTATGGCCAGAGCGCTGGTTAACAATCCGTCCATTATCCTGGCTGATGAGCCTACCGGGAACTTAGATACAAAAACTTCTATCGAGATTATGGGGCTATTACAGGATATCCACGATGCCGGAAACACCATTATTCTGGTTACCCATGAAGAGGATATTGCCAAACATGCCCACCGGATCATCCGTTTGCGTGACGGTCTTGTGGAATCTGATGAAAAGAACACAGAGATTGTTACACTTGAGCAAAGCAGGCTGGGCGGCGTTGAATAATCCCGATGATCGATTTTCGATGAACATTAAATAAGCACCCAAGGAGAGATGAAAGAGTGGAAAATTTATACAAAGGGTGGCGATAAAGGTGAAACCTCGCTGCTCGGTGGCCGGCGTGTGCCGAAGCACCACCTGAAGATTGAAGCATACGGCACGGCAGATGAACTGAATGCGTTTATCGGGCTGTTGCGTGATCAGGAAATTGGGGATCATTACAGGGCCGTTTTGCTGGAGATTCAGGACAGGGTCTTTACTGCAGAATCTTTGCTGGCTTGCGATGAGGGTTGTAAACCTGAGAATTTGCCCCACCTGCATGATGATGACATTTTATTTTTGGAAAAGGAAATCGACCGGATGGAAGAGGTGCTTCCTGCGCTGACCCATTTTATTCTGCCCGGGGGTCATCCGGCTGTATCTTATGCGCATGTTTGCCGTTGTGTATGCCGTCGTGCCGAGCGCATCATTACGGAGCTATCAGAGCATGATAAGGTTGACGATCTGGTTATCAGGTATTTCAATCGTTTATCCGATTATTTTTTCGTGTTGGCCCGTAAGATTGGTTATGATCTGGGCATTCCTGATTTAGAGTGGAAGGCCCGTCGATAGTAGTTTTTTGCAAATTTATTTTGCGTTGATCTTTGAAAGTATTATTTTTGCAACTCAAAATCGGGGTGTGGCGCAGTTGGCTAGCGTACTTGCATGGGGTGCAAGGGGTCGGAAGTTCGAGTCTTCTCACCCCGACTTTTTCAAACCGCAAATATTTGTTGACCAAGTATTTGCGGTTTTTTTATTGCAAGTGGTAGAAAAAGTGGCAGAAAAATAATCACGCAAACACTTTTGGTGGTGCCACGTTATTCATTATTCATTATTTATAATTCTTTCAGTCATTTCAAGCATCTTCATAGCCATCTTGTTGCCCTTTTTGAAATAACTCTGTCGCCTTGAGCCAGCGCGCTACAACAGTATTGTGAGTTTGACTGATTAATGTCTGAAAACGCATGCACTAAATCATAAAACATACCTAAACATAAAGTTAAAGAATCAAGAAAAAATCTCTGCGGCTTAACTGACACAGTAGCATTGACACGACACTAGCGATGAATTTGATATTACTTTTTAGTTATCATTTCAATGAACCTTTTTTAAAAAAACCCTGTTAGTGCTTTGTCAAACAATAAAAGATGATTACGAACACTGAATTTTTACAAAAGCAAAGGTACGTTGGCGATCCTGAAGCCGATAACCTGGTGACCCATCTTTTTGAGAATAGTTTGGAAAAAGAGCTTTACCAGGTGCTTGGCACACCGGCAGATCATCTTCATTCCATTTCTGATGCAAACAAAGAGCTGCACTCTTTTATCCATAGCAAAAAAAACACACCTGATTGGTTCGATGCTGGAAAAATTGCATTAGGACAACGATTTTTTCGCAAATACGCTTCTGAGATTATGATGTTATTGGGAGCGATGTCTTTGCCGTATTGTTATGCGGCAAGCCCTGGCAACAAAGCCATTCATCTGACAGAAAAAATGCGTAACAAACCCGGAAAGCGACTCCTGGAAACCGCACAATATGTAATACAACTTATGGAACCAGGAAGCTTTGAACCTGATGGCATTGCCTACCCTTATATTAATAAAACCCGGCTGGTTCATGCAATGGTTCGATACATGCTACTCAAGAAAAGTGATTGGAACATGGACTGGGGCTTACCTATCAACCAGGAAGACATGGCCGGTACCAACCTGGCATTTTCATTCACCATAATTAATGGATTGGAAAAGCAGCAATTTCCTTTAGCACAAGAACAATCAGAGGCATTTTTGCACATCTGGCGTTACATCGGATACCAAATGGATATTCACGAAGAATTACTGGCAACTAACATGCAAGACGCGGCATCATTAGAATTTGTAATCAGAAAGCGCCATTTTAAAGCATCCATGGAAGGCCGGCAATTGATGCAAGACCTACTCGAACATTACCGTGCGGAGTTTCCCTGGCCGGCCGGTCAACTGGTAGAAAATCAAATACGGTATTTTTTAGGTAACGAGATCAGTGATATATTAAAATTAGAAAAGAACAACGTTAAAGATGCCTTGGTAAGGGTAATCAATAAAATAAAGAATGGAATCAACCGGCATTTTCATATTTCTACCTTCAACACAATGATGAAAAACCATGAAAGACTAAAACAATTACATGGATAAGTTTTGTTCATAGCAAATTTTGATTTATTGTTTTCACAAAACTACTTTTGAAACTACCATTTTGATAACGGTTTCTTTGCGACATTTATACGACATTCTTGTCATCTGTTGATTTTTGTAATGGTTTGGTCCCTATCTGGTAATACACTGAATACATCATTCAACGGGGCTTTGGCCAAAATTCAGTCCAAAGGCAACGTTCATTACTTTACTTTCAAGTGTGCGATCAAATCCATGAAATAGTTTTCAGACCAAATATCAAGTTTTGCCTTGTCATTCAAAAATGGTTTGATGTCCGATACAGCTTGTGAAACATTGAGGCTGGCGATTCTTTCCTGCAATAAGCTGAATAATTCTTGTGAATTGATTTGCGGACTTTTCAGTTCGCCACTTTGCCGGATGCGCTCGGAAAGATGACTTAGGTTCAAGGGAACACCTTGCCTGACATACCATTCCAGGTCGTACCAATCCCTACCCTTGACCCTGGTTTTCCACTTTCTGAAAAGCAGCGCGTGCATTTTGCCAGCAAAGAGGTCGGGCAGGCTGTAACATTTCACGTAAAAGGAGAATGGAAGAAGCATCAGTTTGTTTTCCGTCGTAAAACCTGGAGGCGGATCTGTGTCGGTTTCAAATTTTATTTTGATTTTTGATGGTGCGCCCGGATGCATGCGTAACACGTCGCCATCGAGCAAGAAATCATAAATGCTTGTGTTGTTTTTAAGAAATGCAGATTCAACCTGTGATTGTTTATTTTTCTTTTTTGTTTTGATGATGATATCCATGCCATGCGACGCAAACTCTTGCTTCACCGCATTGAGGTATGGGTCAAAGGAAAAGCCGGCATCCGCTTGCAGCAATGAAAAGTCCATATCTTCAGAAAAGCGATCAAGTCCATGAAAGATGCGCAAACAGGTGCCTCCATAAAAAGCAGCTTTTTTGAAAAAGCCTGTCCTGTAAAGGCCTGCCAGAGCGATTTCCTGCATGATCTCCCGGAAAGCACGTGTGTAATCGTCATGGGTTTGCAGGCTGTGGCGACTTAGCATTTGGCGGATCAACTGCATTGTATTTGTTTTATGAGTTCGTAAAGCGCTTGCAGCTGGCGGCTTTTCCGACCAGCGCGGACACATTCTTCAACAATTTCCAGGGAAAAATCTTTCAGTTCATCAGCTTCCATCCGCAACGACTCTTCCAGGTAGGTCAGCATGGCCTGCCGGGTATATAGATCTAAGCCGGGTGTAAACACAATTTTGTCACAGATGGCTTTTTCTTTGGATGCCATAAGAAATGCAGTGCCGTCCGGGTTTTCTTCGCTCAACACCCCTATGCTGTACAAAGGAAGAAAGCTTTGCACATACGAAAACCGCCCAAGGGGAGTATCATAAGATTTTGCCCTTTTTGTGGTAACGGCAGTTGTTTCGAAAACGGCCTCCGGCAATAAGCCATGCCACGCCAGTGCATAATCCAAAGATACATAAGAAGGGCCGTGCAACAGATTGGATATCAAACCCGGGTGAACAGCATCATTCCTGTGCTTTTCAGATAATACATAGAAACCCCGTTTGATGGCAATGATATGTTTTTTTGCAATCAATGCCGATATTTTATCATTGGGCGAGCGGTAATCTCGCAATATGCCAAGCAACGTATCGTGACCAAAGGGCACATTGCCCAAATTTTTGATTTGCTTGATGATATCCATAGTGCAAATATAATAAAATTGCACAGATAATCGAATTTTTTACGATTATCTGTGCAAGAAATTATGGAAGGGACACTTCCAGTTGCTATCGCAAGCTGGAAGGTCCGGTGGGGAATTTACCGGTAAACCCGTTGCCGCGGAAGGAACTGGAAGCTTGCGACAGCAACTTCNAGCTTCCTNTTGTTAGCACACAAAGGAAGCTTGTGCAAACTGCGGGCATATCAATCTGTAAATTANACGCGGAAATTTTCTTATTTTATGTTTNTGAGACTTCTAACCTTTGACACTTTGCGACTACTGTGAATGATTCCGAGTATAAGAATCTCAAAACCTTTGATTTTATAAATGATGTTCCAGCTCATGCAAACCGCTTTACGGTATGTTTTTCTTTTCGTGGGAATCTCTTCACACTCTCTGAATGCCAGGGGGTTTGCCCAATACGGTCTATGGTTTCAAATATTCTGTCACCGACAGTGATGGCATTTAACGGTTGATGTTTGATAAAGGCAATATATATAGCCGGTAATATCATCAATATTTCGGAGGGCGTTATCGGTAACCCTTAACGAATATGCTTTTGGAGTTCTTTCTTCTATTCTTCCCATCGCTGTCTGGCTTCAATTATACTTGCAGTTGGAGAACCCTCGGCATACTCAACCCACTGCCTAAAATCCTCTATGCTAATTTCTTCTCCGGGCAAAACATATGAGCATAATTCCGGACTTTTGACAATCCGAATGAGGCGCTTATGCTCCAAATCCCTTAAAGCCTTTAGTGCATTATTGCCGGTTATTTCTATTGTTACCGTTTGCATAAAAATTATTTATTATGGCTGTTTCAACAATTAGCCACATCAAAAATTCAAAAATTCAAAAATTCAACAGAATCAACAAATCCCAGTTAACCCAAGGCGTTGCCATTGGGCTCAATTAAATTGCCCTTTCAGGGCGCAGGGTGCAGGCTGCGACTGGCTTATAACCACGGGCGTGGAGGAACCGGAAGCTTGCGGAAATGCGAATTATGACATTATGCCTGCTTGAGGCAGACAGCCGGGTTTGTCCTGGCGGCCGACATCATCTGTATCATGCTTGCCAGAACTCCTGCGAGTGCAGCCAGCAAACCCTGCCAGCACAAAGTAGTACCAGTAATCGATGATGTTGATGCGGAATGCGAAATTTTCCTGCCAGCGCGTCACAGTATAAAATGCGAGTGGCCATGCAATCAGGTTGCCGATCAACAGCCATCGGAACAACTCGCTGAAGAGCAAACCCATGATCTTAGGCACGGAGGCCCCAAGCGTTTTTCTGATGGCAATCTCTTTTACCCTTTTCATTACTGTAAAGGATGTCAGGGCATACAATCCCATAAATGATATGATGATAGCCAGTATGGAGGCGTATTTTATGAGTTTATTGGTTCTTTCTTCCTTACGATACATTTCAGCAAATCGTTCATCCACAAAAAAATAATCAAAAACATAATTGGAATCTGCTGATTCAAATACTTTTCGGGCATATTGCAGTGTTTCATTTGTGGAGCCCGGTGTGACCCGAATGCTGATTCTGTTAAACCAATCGGTGTATATTGTAATCGCCAGAGGATCTATTTCATTTCGCAATGACATAAAATTATAGTCGCTTACCACGCCGATTACTGTACCACGCTGTTGCCAAACATTTATCTTTGCACCGATGGGGTTTTCCAGGTCAAGCTTTCTTACGGCTGCGCGATTCAGGATGAATGAGGCAGTATCTGTCCGCATCTCAGGATCAAAATCACGGCCTTCTTCAATGCGCATTCCAAAAGTTTTCAGAAAGTCGGATTGTACGCGGTTTTCGTACATCATGACGGCTGTGGAGGGATCATCGCCCTGACGAAAGCTGTTTTGCAAGCTACGGTTTTCGCCGGGGACACTCTGGGAAGCCGTTACGCTCATAATATCGGGATGCTGAAGCAGTTCCGCCTTTAATGACCGGTAGGCAGAGCGAATAGCCGGTGTGAAATTCCGGATGGATATGACGTGTTCGCGATCAAAGCCCAGATCTTTGTGTTTCATATATTGTACCTGGCGGTTGAGAAGCAGAACGGAGCTTATAAGAAAAACAGATACAGTAATCTGCAAAACAACCAAAACTTTTCGCAAGTTATTGTTGCCCGCGGTTTTCATTACCCCGCCCTTTAGTACATTGACAGGTTCATGGTGAGAAAGGTATAATGCAGGGTATAAGCCTGCAACGATCCCAACGGCACTGACGAATCCCAGTATACCGAAGAGCATCAATGGATTCTGATAATATAAAAGGCTAAGGTTTTCGTCAAGCAAAGCTGAAAATGATCCAATGAACAGTTCGTTCAGCAGCAGCGAAAAGATAAATGCGAGAAATGTGATGATCAGCGATTCGCCAATAAACTGAACAATAAGGTTTTTGCGGACAGCCCCCATCACTTTCCGCATCCCTATTTCTCTGGCCCGTTTTTCTGATTGGGCCGTTACCAGATTGACAAAGTTGAAAACAGCAACAAGGATAACGATAAATGCAAGGAATGAGAATATGTATACATTGCGAATATCGCCTGTTTTGCCTGAGTTGTCGAAGTGAAAATCTGAGTAAAGATAAGCCCTGGAAAGGGGCTGCAATGCATGTGATATGTGTATGCCATGTTCGTTGAAGATGTTGTTTATATATGTATCGGCACTGTTTACGATTTTTGGGGCAAAATCATCAAAACTTGCATCCGGACGCGTCATCAGATATGTGGCGAAAGAGATGCCTTGATTGGCTACGACGTTATTGTTTGCTGTTTGTAAAGTGTGAAATGAGGCAAGCATGTCAAACTGCAGATGTGAATTCGCCGGCACATCTTTCATCATAGCCGTAATCTGGTAATCGCTTCCACCAACTTTGATTACTTCACCTATGGGGTTTGTCTCTCCAAAATATTTTTTTGCAACAGACCGGCTGAGCACGATGGAGTTTGGCTCCAGCAGTGCGGTTTCGGGGTTGCCATGAACAAGCGGGAAAGAAAACATTTTGAAAAAGACCGAATCAACCCAGGCGATACGATCATCAGTAAACCTTTTCTCGTCAATGACAACTTCGTTGGTCCCGTGAAAATAAAACCTGGTGAAATAGTCGGCTTCCGGAATCTCTTCGGTCACAGTCGGACCGATGTCAGCGACTGTAATCGCGCCGCTGATTGTTTTCCCATCTGCCATAGAGCCCTCTATTACAAAGCGATAGATGCGATCGGAGTTCTCGTGAAAACGATCGAAGCTTAATTGATGGTGCACGTAGATCAGCATAAGTATGGCAGCGGAGAAACCCAAACCAAGCCCGATGATGTTTACCAGGGTATGTCCCAGGTTTTTTTTAATGAGTCGCCAGGCGATTTTAAAATAATTCCACTGCATAATGCAAAAAGTTATGTTAATATTATCATTATGACTACATCAATTTTTATGCAATAATAATCAAAAATCTCACATTCAGGATATTATGCTGTTGTTATTTGTTAATGGTGTCAGAAGAATGGAGTGATTTGTACGGAAGCGGACAGTGTTTCTGTTTAAATCGGACATCGGAAATCGATAATCGACAATCATCCCCCAGGACTCAGAGCCTGGCACCCCGCGTTCATATAAAAATACGGCCAGGATACCCGGGCTTACTAAGCCAGTATATTCCTGGTTGTATTGGAACATCTGAGGCATTGTATCCAACGCCGGGGCCATGATTACGGCAATCAGCAAGGCCGGGATCACCGCGATGCGTCCGGTTGGGATCAGGTCGGTACCATCCGTTCTTTTGGAGAAATAAGGCTTGTAGAGATCCATTGTGAAAATGGTTGCCGTCGAGTTGAGCATGGAGGCAAGCGATGATACAATTGCCGCGGTGAGTGCTGCAACTTCCAGTCCCCTGATTCCCACGGGGATAAAATTGCGTATCAGCCAGGGATTAAGCTTATGAATTGGTCAGGCTAAGTAATCATCCTTTTAATCAATGCATTCAGTTTATCCAGGTTCACCGGTTTGGCCATATACTCATCGCAGCCGGCATCAAGCATCCGCTGCCGGTCGCCGGTTTGGGCGTGGGCTGTAAGGGCGATGATTGGCAGGTCCGGCCTGAATGCTTTGATTTTTTGAGTAGCTTCCAGACCGTTCATGACCGGCATTTTGATATCCATCAGGATCAGTCCGATTTCCGGATACTGTTGGCAAAGCTCCACGGCTTCAGCGCCGTGTATCGCATGCAGGGTTGAGAAGCCCGCCCTTTCTGCGACGGTTTTCAAAAGCATGTAATTGGATTCTTCATCTTCCGCGATCAGGATCAGGTTCTTGCCTGATTTTTCTGATGTGACGCTTGCAGCTTCTTTGGGTTCATCTTTGGCCTCTGCCGGCAGATAAGGCAGGGTGAAGAAAAACGTGGACCCTGCGCCTTTTTCTGATGCTGCCCACAGCTCACCTCCGAGGAGTTTAACCAGTCCGCGGGCAATGGAAAGACCCAGGCCGCTGCCCTCGTGGCCGCGGGTTACGGATAGATCCTCTTGCATAAACGGCTCAAAAATTACTTCAAGCTTTTCATCATCAATACCCTGCCCGGTGTCTTTTACATGAAACTGCACCCATTCCCCATGAACGTCATAACCAAGAATTATTCGGCCTGAATCCGTGAACTTTTCGGCGTTGTCAAGCAATTGTTTCATGATCTTGATAAGGAGCTCTTTATCCGATTTAAGGATCAGGTCTTTATGTTGATTCGGGATGTCAAGCGAAATTAGAATATTTTTCGAGGAACAGGCTTTTTCGGTGCTTTCTAAAAGCTCTTTCATCAGACTTACAACATGAACATTGTTTTTCCCCGGTTTTATGGATTCGGCGGTGACCTCTGAAATGTCCATGATGTCGGTGATGGTTTGCTGCAGACGGATGGTGCTTTGCTCCAAGACTTTGAAATATCTTTGTTTTTCCCCTTGTGGTAAATCATCTTCGATGATCAGTTCGCCAAATCCAAGAATCCCATTAAGCGGTGTGCGGATTTCGTGGGATATGTTGTTGATGAAAGCGGTTTTCAGACGGTTGCTTTCTTCGGCTTTTTCTTTGGACGCAATAAGTTCGGCAAGCATCATCTGCTGTTCCAGGTAAATCCCTGTTTCATGCGCAATCATTTCCAGCAGGGAGACATCTGCTTGTGAAAAGGCTTCGGTGTTGTCGTAGCTTTGAACAACCATGGCACCGGCAACCTTTTTCTTTATGTTGACAGGTACGCCAATCCAGCTGGCAGCGGGTGTTCCGGTCAATTCAATATCGTTTTTGGCAGCAAAGGCTTCTATCTCTCTTCTTCTCATGAATAAAGGCTTACCTGACTTTACAACCTGGCCCGAAAGTGATTTGCCGGCCGGCCACTCTGCAAAATCCTCTTTTTCATCACGGTAGATTAACTTTTTTAAGGTGTCTTTTTCCGGATTATAAAGTGCTGCCATAAAATTAGAAGTGTCTATTAGTTTTCCCAGCTCTGTCCTGACGATCTCCAGCAATTCTTCAATTTCACTGGCAGTGTGGATAGACCGCGCAATGTTATATTGTGCCTGGTGAGCTGTTTCGGCCCTTTTTCTTTCGGTAATATCGCGTGCAGTAGCTATCAGGCAGTCCTTCCCATAATAACTGCCTTTGTTGATAATCACTTCTTTTGGAAAAACATCTCCATTCTTTTTTGTAGCCCAGAATTCAAAGCTTTGTGAAATGCCCGTTTTTGCCACATCCCGGTGAATTTTCTCCATAGCCTTAAAATCATTCATGCCTGCTGCAGCAACGACCGCAGGGCTTTTCCCTATCAACTCTTCCCTGGAAAAGCCATACATCTTTTCGGCGCCAAGATTGACATCAATAAAGGTGTTGCTGTCATCAATAACATAAATTGCTTCCGTGATGGAATTGATGATGTTTTGATAGGTATCTCTGGTGATTCTTATCTCTTCCTGTGTGTTTTTTTGTTCGGTGATATCCCTGGCTGAGCCAACGACACCGATGAGATTGCCCTGATTGTCAAAAAGCGGTGCTTTATGTACATCCAACACAAGGTGTTTTCCTCTGACCTTATAAGACTCATCGAATTGCATGGGTTTCATTTCTTGCAGTGTAATTGCGTCAGAGTCCCGACAGATCTCGCCATAAGTATGCCATTCGCGGTCTCTCTGATGCTTAGCGCGTTCCCGCAATGCGAAAAACATATCTGTTTTCCCCAGTGGTTCGTCTGTGTCAGAAGCACCAAGCAAAGTGTCACAAATGGCTTTGTTTGTAAAGATATATTCTTTGTCAAGGTTTTTTGCCCACAGCATATCCGGCATATTATCAGCCATCAGGCGCATCAGGCCTGAAAGCCCCTCATATTTTTTGTTGCTTTCCTGCAGGGCAACCTCCGACTGCTTACGTTCTGAAATATCCTGAAATGAACCGTGTACAATAGTGATATCTCCTTTTTCGTTTCGGATCGCTTCACCGATGGTCCGCACCCATTTTCTTTTCCCTTTTGCGGTGATGATTTCCATCTCTTCATCGTAATTGATGCCATTTTGTGCGCAGTCATTTAATATGCGTGTGATCTTTTCTTTCCATTCAGGAGCATAAAAGCTGATCCCTTCATCCAATTTGGGTTTATATCCGTGGGGCATTTCGTGGATCTCCGCAACTGCATCTGACCATCTTACAACATTTGTTTTTAAATCTACGCTCCAGCCTCCGAACCTAGCAGTTTGACCTGCAATATGCAGAAGCGCATAATTGGCTTCCAGTTCATTGGTGCGTTCAGCGACCAATTCTTTGAGCCTTTCCCTGTCATCTTTTTGTCTTCTGGCAGCTTCCCTGATCTTCAGCATTGCTATTATCTGCGCGGTTAACTCGCTTTCATCAACCGGCTTGGCCAGAAAACCATCGCCACCGGCTTCGAGGGCTTTGATGCGGCTCTCCTTGTCGCCTTTTAAAGCAGTGATGAATACGACCGGAATGTCCGACAACTGCTTGTCAGATTTGAGCTGTTTGCACACCTCGTAGCCATCCATGCCGGGCATAACAATGTCAAGCAAAACAACGTCAGGTTCGTTAAACCTTGCTGACTCAATACCTCTTTGCCCATTCTCCTCTGTCAATACAGCTGCTTGCGGAAAGGCCGCGGATGTCAATGTCTTCAGCGAAACCAGGTTGTCCTTGTTGTCAACTATGGCAAGGATCTTTATTTCTTTACTTTCCATAAAGTGTTTGGTTAATCGTTTGGTAAATGTTTTCTTCATCAATTGGCGGTGCATTATTCGCGATAAATCATTGCATTTTATTTGTGTATAATTCCCTCAAGTGCCTTATTTATATGGTATCGTGAAATAAAACACGGAGCCTTTGCCTGTTTCACTTTCAAGCCAGATTTTACCACCAAGCATTATAAAATATTCGGGACTGCACCAGAGGAATTGTTGTTTCCTGTGGAATTCCCATGCACCGGTGTTGGAAACAGAAATAATTGAGCGGTAGCGTGATTCGCTTTCACGCAGCTTGTCCTCTGTAAGTTTTCGTTCTGTAATGTCTTCGAAAGTTACCAATATGCCTGTGACATTTCCTTCGTCATCAAAAAGAGGGACTTTGTTGGTGTCGAGCCAGGCGTTTTTCCCGTCGGCCTGCCGCTGCGGTTCAATAATGTGGTATTCCGCCTGACCTGAATTCATTACCCTTTTATCACATTCCCTAAAAAAATCAGCCTCTTCCTTTTTCCAGGCCAGATCATAATCCGTTTTGCCAACGATCTCGGAGGGGTGTTTTAATCCCGCTACCTTTGCACCATTGTGGTTGCAGCCTAAATAAATCGAATTGCGGTCTTTCCAGAAAATAAATTGCGGAATCGTATTCATAACCAACTCCAGCATTTGCCTGGAGTCAGCCAGTTCCTTGTCGGTATGTTTCTGCTGATTAATCTCTTGTTTGGGAGATGCATTTAAAGTTTTGAAATCTTTCTCCAAATTGCTTAAGGTTTTTAAATGTGCTTTTTTGGATTTCTTTTCCATGTTGAATATTTCTATTGGACAAGCAGACTTAATTTCTTGCTGTTAAATTTGAATTTCATAATTCTTCAAACCAGTCTGCTTGTTTAGCTAACAATTGAATAGAGAGCCGTACTTTGCCATCAACCGGAATAATAAATTCGTAAAAACAGACCGTGTCAAGACACCAGCTATTCATACCCTGATTTCTCAAAAATACAAATTTTTATAGAAAACCCGTATTTATTTGTTTTTCAACCCCAATACAGGTTGCTCCATGTTACAAATAGAACGGTTCAGCCTAAGCAATTAAGAATTAATTATCAACGATAAGTATTCTTCCTATTTAGTCTTAATATAAATTAGATGGAAAAGAGCACTTTATTAAAGAAAAAATTATTTAATAAGGAAGGCTTTGTTATTTTTGCTGTGTAAAAACTGGTTTTCAAATAATAAAAGCAATTAACCCAACACAAAAAAAGAGAAAAATATGACTAAAATTGAAGAACTGGTAAAGGAGCAGGCCGAAAAGCATGGCCGCCAGCGCACGAGTCTGATGCCGATCCTCCAGGCTGTGGTGAGTTCTGAGCACTATTTGTCAGAAGAAGCCATGGTAGCTATTGCGACAGAGCTCGACCTGAGTACCGCCGATGTTTTCGGGACAGCTTCATTCTACACGTTTTTGGACACAGTTCCGCGCGGCAAATACATTATCCGTGTTTGCAAAACCATCACTTGCCACATGAAAGGCAAGGATGAGATCATCCGAACCATTGAAGATATGCTGAAGATCAAGCTTGGTGAGACCACTACCGACAAAAAGTTTAGCCTGTTGCAGGCCAATTGTCTGGGTTGGTGCCACAAAGGCCCCGTTATGCTGATCAATGATGAGGTTTATCCTGAGGTAACCCCTGAGAAGGTAACCGAAATTGTTAATCAATATTTAAAAAAGGGCTGATAGGCATTGGTTTAAAAAGTTTTTAAGTAGAAACAGAAAAAAGCATAGAAATGGAAAAACAGATAAAAAAAGTTGACCTGATTTTTGGGAAGGTGGATTATATGGCCATCATGGAGCAGTCGCTGAAACGTACGCGTGATGAAATCATTCTCGATGTCATTGACTCAGGCTTGCGTGGCAGGGGTGGTGCCGGTTTCCCGACAGGTTTAAAATGGAAATTTGCCAAAAACGAAGATGCTGATCAAAAATATGTTATATGCAATGCTGATGAGGGTGAACCCGGCACTTTTAAGGACAGGGAGATCCTGACACAGGTGCCTGAGAAAGTCCTCGCCGGAATGGCACTTTGCGGTTATTGCATTGGCGCCAGTGAGGGTTATATTTATCTGAGAGGTGAATACAACTTTTTGTTGCCTTCTCTTTATAAGCATATTGATGACTTTCATAAGAAGCTGAAAGCAATGAAATTTGATTTCACCATTCGTATTTGCTCCGGTAGCGGTGCCTATGTTTGTGGTGAAGAAACTGCATTGATGGAGTCAATGGAGGGTAAGCGCGGTGAACCAAGAAACAAGCCGCCATTCCCGACATCGGAAGGCTACCTGGGTAAACCCACCTCTGTTAACAATGTGGAGACACTGGTCTTTGCCTTGATGATTGCCAAGGAGGGTCCGACCAAGTTCAAGGATATGGGTACTTTTGACTCAAGAGGCTCAAAAGTGTTCTCAGTTTCCGGTGATACACCAACTCCCGGTATTTATGAGCTGGAGCTCGGTATGACCCTGGAGCAGTTCGTTGAAGAATTTGGTGATGGTGATACCAAAGCGGTTCAGGTAGGTGGTGCTTCCGGGTTTTGTGTCTCGAGAAAGGACTTCAGGAGCACATTAATCGGTTTTGAAGGGATCCCGACCGGAGGCTCCATGATGCTATTTAACAGCAGCCGTTCCATGTTCAACATCCTGAACGATTACCTGGAGTTTATGGAAGAAGAATCGTGTGGACAATGCACGCCTTGCCGTGTTGGTTGCCAGCAACTCCTGAAAGGGATTGAAGCAGTGAAGAAAGGAATCAAACCACCTGCCTATCTGGAAGACCTCCAGAAACTGTCCGATACGATGCGCATTGCCTCTAAATGCGGTTTGGGACAGTCGGTGCCAAATCCTTTTAATTCAATCATCAACAATTTCCGGGAAGAGATCATCTATTAAGCCCGGCTATTTATAAATTTTAACAGGAGATAAATCATGAGTAAATATAAAGTAAACCTGAAAATCAATAATATAGCTGTTTCGGTAGATGAAGGAACCACCATCCTGGATGCTGCCCGCAAGCTAAATTTCAAGATCCCCACACTTTGTCATCACGACGACCTTTGTGTTGCAGGTAACTGCCGCGTTTGTGTGGTTGAGCAGAAAGGGGCACGCGCGCTTCCTGCATCCTGTGCTACCCCGGTAAGTGAAGGGATGGAAATACAAACCAATAGCCTGAAGGTTCGTCAGGCACGTAAGCACATTGTGGAACTGCTTCTTGCGGAGCATAATGCAGACTGCACCAAGTGTTTTAAGAGTGGCTACTGCGAACTGCAGGACATGTCGAACGATTACCGTATTGGGGACCATGTATTTCTTGATTTGGTTCAAGAAAAAGACAAGGTTGTTGATATTTCCAGTCCATCAATTGAGAAAGATGACAGCAAATGCATCCGTTGCCAGCGTTGTGTCCGTACCTGCACCAGTCTGCAACATGTCAGTGCACTGGCTGTGACTCACAAAGGAAACAGCATGCGTATCAGTACTTTCCTCGACAAGCCGATGAATGATGTGGTTTGCACCAATTGCGGACAGTGTATCAACCGCTGCCCCACAGCAGCACTCACCGAGCGGAACTATATCGATGAAGTATTTGACGCCATTTACGATCCGGGCAAATTTGTTGTTGTACAAACCGCTCCTGCAACCAGGGTTGCTATAGGTGAAGAATTTGGCATGGAGCCGGGTTCGCGCGTAACCGGTAAGATGGTTTCAGCGTTACGTCGTTTGGGCTTCGACAAAGTGTTGGACACTGATTTTACTGCCGACCTTACCATCATGGAGGAAGGCACGGAGCTGCTTACCAGACTTAAGGAAGCTTTGGTTGATGGTAAAGAGGTTGCTTTGCCGATGCTAACCAGCTGTTCACCCGGATGGATCAAGTTTCAGGAGCACCTGTATCCGGATCTGCTCGCCAATCTGTCGACCTGTAAGTCGCCACAGCAAATGTTCGGTCCATTGGCCAAAACATATTATGCCGAGAAGGTGAATAAGAATCCTGCCGATATGGTTGTGGTTTCTATTATGCCATGTACCGCGAAAAAATTCGAAGCCGAACGTCCTGAAATGCGCGGCAGCGGTTACAAAGATGTTGACTATGTGTTGACCACTCGTGAGCTTGGCCGTATGATCCATCAGGCGGGTATCGATTTTGAAAAGCTTGAGGACGAAAAGTATGACAGCATTTTGGGTGAATCAACCGGTGCTGCCGTGATTTTCGGTGCCACAGGTGGTGTAATGGAAGCTGCCTTGCGAACTGCTTATGAGCTTGTTACCGGACGTGAAGTTCCGTTTACCAACTTGAACATTAAGCCCATCAGGGGTATGGAAGGTGTGAAAGAAGCTTCTGTCAAGATCAAGGATGTGAAGCCTGAGTGGGGTTTCCTTGAAGGTGTTGAACTGAACGTTGCCATTGCGCATGGTCTGGCAAACGCCAAGATCCTGATGGATAAGATCAGGGCAGGGGAGGCCAACCACCACTTTATTGAGATCATGGCATGTCCGAGCGGATGTATTGGCGGTGGCGGTCAGCCGATGCCAACCAATATGGAAATCCGTAAGAAACGTGCAGCCGGTATCTATGAAGAAGATGAGCAAATGGTCATTCGCAAGTCGCACGAGAACCCCGAGGTTGCAGAGATTTACAAATCTTTCCTGCATGAGCCGCTGGGGCATAAGTCGCACGACCTGCTCCATACACACTATTATCCTCGAAAGCGCCA
>SL_3KL_010_SEDDRAFT_10002099_pt1 | contig 18257 bp, 16 predicted proteins | sample SodLakKL_010_SED_2_FD_10381 | JGI IMG/M metagenome (IMG submission 10381) | reverse complement strand
TCCAAGAAGAAGGCTTCCAAGAAGAAGGCTTCCAAGAAGAAGGCTTCCAAGAAGAAGGCTTCCAAGAAGAAAGGTCGCAGGAAGAAGGCATCGAAGAAGAAAGCCTCGGCTTCCGGCGATCCAATGGGTCGTGTGCTGGCAGCCGCGGAGGAATTGCGCGATGCCCTCCAGGATCTTGCCACGCACGAACTGTCGAGCCGGCGCAAGGCTGTCGAGGAATTGCAAGCCACCGCGCGTTCCAAGATCTCTGATCTGGAAACGGCTGCACAGAACAGCCTGGCACGTCTGACTCGCCGCGGTTGAATCGTTCGGCTGAAAAAGACGGGGCGGGTCATGCCGCCCCGTCCGTATCGGCCGATGGTTCCGCGAATGCTCGACTGATCGACGATTTTCTCGACTCGATCTGGGCCGAGCGTGGTCTCAGTCCCGCCACCCTTGAATCCTATCGTCGCGACCTGCTCGCATTGAGCGATCAGGAATCGCAGTCATTGCCGGACATCGGCCGTGATCGGTTGCTCGATCACCTGGGTCGGCGCCTTCGTCGCGGTGATGCCGTAACCAGTATCACTCGCGCAATCTCCTGTTATCGTCAGTTCTATGCCTGGGCCTTGCGCTTTGGCCATGTACGCAGCAATCCCATGACGGATCTGCAGGCGCCGCGCAGTCCGGGTCGCCTGCCCGCAGTGTTGTCGGCAGAACAGGTTGAGGCATTGCTCGCCCAGCCGGATGGTGAAACACCACTGGGTCAGCGCGACCGTGCAATGATGGAATCGTTGTATGCCACCGGGATACGCGTCAGCGAACTGGCCGGACTGGAGTTGGATGCACTGAATCTGACTCGCGGTCTGGTTCGAGTGTTTGGCAAGGGCGGGCGCGAGCGACTGGTTCCGCTGGGGGAGGCTGCAATTGACGCGCTGACGGTCTGGTTGAAAAAGGGTCGAACGCAGCTTGCCCCGGGTTGCGACCAGGTATTTGTTTCTCGCAGTGGGCGAGGTCTGACCCGCGCAGCCATCTGGCAGCGCATTCGTTTGCATGCCAAGGCCGCCGGGATCGATGAGCCGGTCTACCCGCATCTGCTTCGGCATTCCTTCGCCACCCATTTGCTTGACCATGGCGCCGATCTGCGGGTGGTGCAGATGTTGCTTGGCCACGTCGATCTGGGAACCACCCAGATTTATACTCACGTGTCCCGGGCGCGACTGCAAGCACTGTACAATCGTCATCATCCGCGTGGATGAACTTGTCGAGGATGACGTGTTCAAACCGAGCATCCGCGTGATCCACCTGTCCAGTCATTTATTGAGGAGTTTTGGGAATGAAATCGCTAGCTACCAGCCTTGGGGCTGTGTTTCTGATGATCGGGGCGAGTAGTGCCTCGGCCACGGATTTCGAGGCCATCGAGGCCCGTCTGTCGGACCTGGTGCCGGACATGGATCAGGTAATGATCAGCGAGACGCCTATTCCCGGCGTCATGCAGGTTCGAATTGGCGGCGATATCGTCTACATCAGTGAGGATGGACGGTATCTGATGCAGGGGCGTCTGATTGATATGGAAACCCAGGCGGATCTGACCGATGCGGCCCAGTCCGTGCTTCGCAGAGAACAGTTGCAGGAGCTTGACCGCGGCGAGCTCGTCAGTTTCGGCAATGATGACGCCGATTACGAGGTGCTGGTGTTTACCGATCCGGATTGTGGTTACTGCCGACGATTGCATCAGCAGATGGATGAGTATGAAGAGGCCGGCATCAAGATCAGTTACCTGGCGTTTCCGCGCGCCGGGGTCGGTTCCCAGACCTACGACAAGCTGGTCTCGGTCTGGTGCGCTGAAGACCGTCAGGGCGCCATGGATGTGGCCAAGGCCGGCCAGACACCGACGCCGGAGACCTGCGACAACCCGGTCACCGAACAGTACAACATGGGGCAGTCCCTGGGTGTGACTGGCACACCGTCCATCATGACCTTCAACGGTGACATCATCCCCGGCTACGTACCGCCCGAGCGTTTGCGCGAGCGGCTTGACGCACTCAACGGCGACGATAGCTAGGGCAGATTTCCGCGAACCACCCATCGATGCATGGTTGTCGATGGGTGGTTCGCCTATAATTGCGCCCGAGTAAATCCCCCATGAAAGGGCGTCCATGATTTTTCTGCTAGGAAGGCGCGCATTGCCGGAGTTTCGGCTTCAGCGCCTGGCTCGGGATCTGTCAAGCCTGGAAGGTGTCGAGCTTGTCCTCGATGCCCATGAGTTGATCCTGATGAATGCCGGACGTCAGCCAGACGCCGGCGAACGTGAGCGTCTCGAGGCGCTGCTTTCAGCCAGCCAATGGGATCAGTCCCTTTCCGGTCCCGATCAACTTCTGGTTTTGCCGCGCCCGGGCACCCAGACCCCTTGGGCGAGCAAGGCCGGGGATATTATCGAACGCTGTGGCCTGGCCGAGTTCTCGGCGGTTGAACAGGCCATGTTGCTGACCATCACGCCGCTTCCCGATGGCGGCTTGTCAGCGCAGTCGCAAGCGTTGATTCATGACCGCATGACCCAGGTGATCATGCCGGTTGATGCTGATCTTGCCCCCTGGTTCGTTGAACACCAGCCGGGTTCCCTGAAAATGATTGAGCTGGGGAACGACCCGGCAGCCGTTCTGGCACGGGTCAATCGCGACATGGGGCTTGCGCTGAGCGATGGCGAGATCGACTACCTCGTTCAGGCCTACGCCGAAATGGGGCGCGACCCCAGCGATGCCGAGTTGATGATGTTTGCCCAGGCCAACTCCGAGCATTGTCGCCACAAGATATTCAATGCCAGTTGGACGGTGGACGGCCAGGCGCGCGATCATTCGCTGTTCAAGTTGATCCGCCTGACTCACGCCGCCACCCCGCAGGGCACGCTGGTGGCCTATGACGACAATGCGGCGGTCATCGAAGGCTTTGCCGGTCAGATGCTCAAGACCACGGTCGATGAGCCCGGCTATCGGCTCGAAGATGCCGATATTCATGTCCAGATCAAGGTTGAGACCCATAATCATCCGACCGCTATCTCACCCGACCCCGGCGCGGCCACCGGTTCGGGCGGGGAAATTCGAGATGAGACAGCCACCGGTCGCGGCGCCCGGCCGGTGGCCGCGCTGACCGGTTTTTCGGTGTCGGATCTGCGTATCCCCGGGCATCCGCAACCCTGGGAGCAGGCCCCGGCGCAACCCGATCGGCTGGCCAGCGCCTGCCGAATCATGCTCGAGGGCCCCATCGGGGCGGCGCGATTCAACAATGAATTCGGTCGTCCGGCGCTGCTGGGCTATTTCCGCAGTTTCAGCGCCCGGATCGGTGATCGCCTGTGGGGCTACCACAAGCCGATCATGATTGCCGGGGGCGCCGGCATGATTGCCGAAGGCCAGACCGCCAAGCAACCTTTGAGTCCGGGCGACCGGATCATCGTGTTGGGCGGACCGGCCATGTTGATCGGACTGGGTGGCGGAGCCGCTTCCTCGATGAGCTCGGGTCAATCCGACGAAGACCTTGATTTTGCCTCGGTTCAGCGCCCCAATCCGGAAATGCAACGCCGCTGCCAGGAAGTCATCGACCGTTGCTGGAGCCTGCGCGAGAACAATCCGATCAAATCGATTCACGATGTTGGCGCCGGCGGGCTATCCAATGCCATTCCGGAATTGCTGCACGATGGCGGCGTGGGTGGCGATCTGGACCTGCGCGCCATTCCCAGCGCCGATCGCGGCATGACACCGATGGCCATCTGGTGCAACGAGGCCCAGGAGCGCTACGTGCTTGCCATTGCGCCGGATGATGTCGAGCGGTTTGCCCATTTGTGTCGGCGCGAACGCTGTCCCTGGGCCGATCTCGGTCCGGCGACCGATGATGGTCGTCTGCGCCTGACCGACCGCTGGAATGATGAACGAGTGGTCGATATGCAGCTGACCACCTTGCTGGGCAGGCCACCGAGCATGCATCGACAAGCCCGCAGCCTGCCGGTGGCCGTTACTGATCATGGACTGGACGGTCTGGAACTGGGCGAGGTATTCGAGCGGGTGCTGAAATTGCCGACGGTCGGTTCGAAACAGTTCCTGATCACCATTGGTGATCGCACTGTCGGCGGCCTGTCGGTGCGCGATCAAATGGTCGGTCCCCATCAGGTTCCGGTGGCCGATTGCGCGATCACATTGAGCGACTACGAGCACTACACCGGCAGCGCGATGGCCATGGGTGAGCGCACCCCGCTGGCTATACACGACTCGGCCGCGGCCGCACGCATGGCCGTCGGTGAGGTGTTGACCAATCTGGCCGGGGTGCGGGTGCGTGGCGCGGATACCATCAAGCTGTCGGCCAACTGGATGGCGGCGGCCGGCGCTCCGGGACAGGATGTCGCATTGAGAACGGCGGTCGAGGCGGTCAGCGCGTTCTGTCGCGAACTGGACCTGGCCATTCCGGTGGGCAAGGATTCGCTGTCGATGAAGACCGTCTGGAATGACGGCGCGCAGGATCAGGAGATGATGGCCCCGGTTTCGCTGATCGTGTCCGGATTCGCACCGGTGGCCGACGTGCGTCGCCATGTCACCCCACAGCTGGTCACCGACGCCGGTCCGAGCTGCCTGGTGCTGGTTCATGCCGGACTGCAACGCCTTGGGCGGTCGGCCCTGTCACAGGTTGTCGATCGCGATCTGGGGGCGGTTCCGGACGTGGATGAGGCGGTATGGCTCAAGGGTCTGTTTTCGGCCGTCCAGGAATTGCTTGATCAGGACAAACTGCTGGCCGTTCATGACCGCTCCGATGGCGGACTGATCGTGACCGTGCTTGAAATGGCCCTGGCGGGTCATTGCGGGGTGTCCCTGGAGTTGACCCAGGACGATCTGCTGCCGGCCCTGTTCAACGAGGAGTTGGGGCTGGTCTTTCAGGTGCATCAAGATCAGGTTGATGAAGTGTGCGAGCATCTCGCCCGCGCGGCCCCTGGGGTGGTCGCTGAATCCATTGGTCGTCCCCGACATGATGATCGCTTTCAGGTCCGGGACTGTGCCGGGGTCGTGTTCGATTCGGCCATGCCCGATCTGATGCAGACCTGGTCGCATTGCAGTTATCGCATGCAGCGTTTGCGCGACCATCCTGAATGCGCCGACGAGGAGTATGCCGCGCTGGGTGACTGGTCGCGGCCCGGACTGCAGCCGCGGGTGAATTTCGATCCGAGTCCATCACCGGCCATTGTCGGGGCGCGACCGAAAGTGGCCATCCTGCGCGAGCAGGGGGTCAACGGACAGCGCGAGATGGCACGCGCATTCATGGGCGCCGGATTCGAGGCGGTCGATGTGCACATGAGTGACCTGGGCTCGGGACGCTTTGCCCTGGACGAATTTCAGGGGCTGGTGGCCTGCGGCGGCTTCTCGTTCGGCGATGTGCTCGGCGCCGGCCAGGGTTGGGCGCGCTCCATCCTGTTCAGCGATTCGTTGTCTGAGCAGTTCCAGCGATTTTTCGCCGATCGCGACCGATTCGCGCTGGGTGTATGCAATGGTTGCCAGATGCTGGCCTCGCTGAAAAACATCATTCCCGGCGCCGAGGACTGGCCGGTATTCGGCCACAATCGTTCCCGCCAGTTCGAGGCCCGATTGAGCCTGGTTGAAATCGAGGATTCCCCGTCGCTGTTTTTCGCCGGCATGGCCGGATCGCGACTGCCGGTCGCCACGGCGCACGGCGAGGGCCGGGCGATATTCGAGCCGCAGGGCGCCTCCTCGGCCTGCGTGGCGGTGCGCTACATTGATGGCCACGGTCGTCCGGCCCGAGGCTATCCGGACAACCCCAATGGTTCACCTGACGGGATTACCGGGTTGTGTAACCGCGACGGTCGTGTGACCATTCTGATGCCGCATCCGGAACGCCTGCTCAGGTCCGTGAATTTTTCCTGGGCGCCGGCGGACTGGGGTGAATATTCGCCGTGGATGAAAATGTTTTCGAATGCCCGCCAGTGGGTGGGGTGAATAGCCAGCCATGACCGAGAATCGCGAACAGGACGACAACGACCGCAAACCGGATGCCGACGGCACACCGGACACCGAAGGCGCGCCGGACAGCGACAGCAAACCCGCGGAAAAGAAGATGAATCCGGTCAAGGAGATGTTCATCCTGGCCGCGCTGTACCTGCCGCTGGGGTTTTTCCTGTGGTTTTTCGCCGCCAGTCTGTTGATGGTTCCGACCCGGTTGGTCTCCGAGTTGTTACTGACCGGTTTGTTTCCGGACATTTTCATGGAGATATTCCAGGATGGCTTCGTGTTCGAGATGAATAGCCACCTGGAGGTCCGCAACCCGGACGACGGACAGATGATGCCGCTGACCTGGGTCATCAATCCGATGATCTACGCCTGGGGCATGGCGCTGCTGTTCGGGTTGATCATGGCGACACCCCTGACCGTCAAGCGTCGGGTCATTCAGATGGTGATCGGTTTTGCAGTGGTGACCCTGGTGACGATCTGGGGCGTGTTCTGGGAGGCGTGGCGTGATCTGGTCTTCCTGTTCGGTCCCGATGTCGGCGCGGTGGTCGACGAGGTGGTGCTCAATCCGACCGTGATCGCATTGTTCTACCAGATGGGCTACCTGATGTTCCCGGCCGTCGTTCCGGTTGCCGCCTGGATTCTGATGAATCGCGACTTCATCGAGAATCATGTCGTGCGCAAACGTCGGTGAACCGATGGTCACAGCCCGTTGTCTGTTGTTTGGCGCCGGCCCGGTTCCGCCCGGTTCCGCGCCCACTGAAGTCATAGGATCGTGAATTTGTATGGAAACGCAGTCCATAACCGCCACTGACGAGTCCGACCTGCTGCCGAGTATCGGCGATCACCTCGAGGATCAGGCAGCCGAATTGTGCGCCCTGATGGTTGAGCAGGATCGGCTGCGCGAGGAAGACCTCAATCGCGCCCGCGCCTATCGCGATCAGCACGGCGGCAATCTGCTGACCCTGCTGGTTCGCCTGGGGCTGGTCTCCGAGCGTGATCTGGCGCGTGCCCAGTCCGAGTTGCTCGATATCGAGCTGATCAGCGACAAGGATTATCCGGAAGACGGTCCGGAAATTGATGACATTTCGCTTCGTTACATGAAGCAGCAGCACCTGGTGCCGATTGAGGTCAGTGACACCGAAGTAGTCGTGGTCATGGCTGATCCGCATGACCGCTTCGCCCTCAAGGCCTTGACGATGGCCACCGGTCGCAAGGTCATCCCCAAGGTGGGCGTGACCTCCGAGATCGACAATACCATCGAGCGTTACTTCGGCGGCGGCAAGAGCGCCATGGGCCAGATCGCCGAGTCGCTGGGCGGCGAGGGCGGTGGTGAAGACGAGGAGGATGTCGAGCATTTGCGCGACCTGGCCTCCGAGGCGCCGGTCATTCGCCTGGTCAACCTGATTCTGCAACGCGCGGTTGAGTCGCGCGCATCCGACATTCATATCGAGCCGTTCGAGAATCGCCTCAAGGTGCGTTATCGCATCGACGGCGTGCTCCAGGAGGTCGAGGCGCCGCCTGCGCGAAGCACCGCGGCCGTGATTTCGCGTGTCAAGATCATGGCCAAGCTCAACATTGCCGAACGGCGTTTGCCGCAGGATGGCCGCATCATGCACCGGGTCGGTGGCAAGGAGCTGGATTTGCGTGTCTCAAGCGTCCCCACCGCCCATGGCGAGAGCGTGGTCATGCGTATTCTTGACCGCGAGGCCGTGGTGCTGGATTTCACCAGCCTGGGATTCACCGAAGACGCCAGAAAGACCTTCATCAAGGCGCTGGAAATGCCGCACGGCATCATTCTGGTGACCGGACCGACGGGTTCGGGCAAGACCACGACCCTGTACACCGCGCTCAACCATCTCAACACCCCCGAACGCAAGATCATTACCGTTGAAGACCCGGTCGAATACCAGATCGAGGGCATCAACCAGATCCAGGCCAAGCCCTCGATCGGGCTGGATTTTGCCGGCGCGCTGCGCTCGATCGTCCGCCAGGACCCGGATGTCATCATGATTGGCGAAATGCGTGACCTGGAAACGGCCAAGATCGCCATCCAGTCGGCGCTGACCGGTCACCTGGTGCTGTCGACCCTGCACACCAACGATGCCGCCGGGGGCGTGACCCGCATGCTGGACATGGGGGTGGAAGATTACCTGCTGACCTCCACGGTCAACGCCATCATGGCCCAGCGGCTGGTGCGCCGGCTGGATGCCGAATGCGCCGAGCCCTACGAGGTGTTGCCGGAGGTGGTCAAGGAACTCGGCCTGGACAAGCTCACCGATGAAAGCCCGATCACGCTCTATCACCCGGGAAGTTCCGAGGCCAGTCCGACCGGCTACCGCGGTCGAACCGGCATCCACGAGTTACTGCCACTGTCCGAGGAAATTCGGCGCATGATCATGAAACACGCCACCTCCGGCGAGATCGAGCTCCAGGCGCGCAAGGAAGGCATGCTGACCATGTACGAAGACGGCTTGCTCAAGGCGCTCAAGGGCGAGACCTCGGCCGAGGAGGTGTTGCGGGTGACCCAGGAAGCATAAGCCCATGCCATTGTTCGAGTACAAGGCAGTCTCGCCAACCGGTGAAACGCTCACCGGAGAAATGGAAGCGCCGAGTTCGGATCTGGTGATCGCCCACCTGCAGGAATCCGGCAACATTCCGGTGACCGCCCGCGAGGTCGGATCGGGCTTTCGCCTGGAGTCCCTGTTTCGCGGCAAGCGCGGCTTGAGTCAGCGCGAGATCGGTGACATGACCCAGCAATTGTCGACCCTGCTCAGCGCCGGCCTGCCGCTGGATCGTTCGCTGGGCATTCTCAACGAGCTGGCCGAAAACGAACGGGTCGGCTCGACCATTGAAAAGATCCGCAACCATGTGCGTGAAGGGGGCTCGCTATCCGAGGGACTGGAGGCGCGCCACGGCGTGTTTTCTCGGTTCTACATCAACATGGTGCGGGCGGGCGAAATCGGCGGGTCGCTCGATCAGACCCTGTCGCGCATGGCCGAATACCTGGAGCGGGCCAAGGAGCTCAAGGACAGCGTGATTTCCGCGCTGATCTATCCGGCCCTGCTGGTGGTGCTGGCGATCGCCTCGCTGATGCTGCTGATGATTTACGTGATTCCGCAGTTCACCCCCATGTTCGAGGACTTCGGCGGTGATCTTCCGACGCTGACCCGGATCGTTGTGGGCGTTGGTGACGTATTGCAGAATTTCTGGTGGGGTCTGGTCGGTATTGTCGTGGTGATCGTCTTGTGGTTTCGCATGCAGATGCGCTCACCGGTTTCGCGACGACGCTGGGATCGGCGTTTTCTCGCCACCAAGTGGGTCGGCGACGTCATCGCCAAGATCGAAACGGCCCGTCTGAGCCGCACGACCGGCACCCTGCTGGTCAATGGAGTGCCATTGTTGTCGGCACTTTCGATCGCCAAAAATGTCATGACCAATACGGTATTGGCCGATGATGTGGCCGAGGCGGCCAAGCAGGTCAAGACCGGAACGCCGATGGCGCGTGCGCTGGCCCAGAACGGAAACTTTCCCCGTCTGGCCCTGCAGATGGTCAATGTCGGTGAGGAAACCGGCAAGCTTGACGAGATGCTGCTCAAGGTTGCCGACACCTATGACCGCGAAGTCAGCGTGACCATCGATCGATTGATGGCGATGCTGGTGCCGGCGCTGACCCTGGCATTGGCATTTCTGATCGGCGTGATCGTGATGTCGGTATTGATGGCGATTCTGAGCGTAAACGAATTGATTGCCTGATTTTCGAGGAGTCTGCCCCATCCCTTTTGGCTGGGGCCTTTAGCAAGAGGTTTGGTAGGACATGAAGACGATGACTGCAACACGAGGTTTTTCACTGATCGAATTGCTGGTGGTACTGGTGATTCTGGGGCTGATCGCGGGGCTGGTCGTGCCCAACATCATGCAACGCGGCGAGGACGCCAAGGTGCGTGCCGCCCAGGCCGAGATTCAACGCTTGTCGATGGCAATCGATGAATTTTACCTGGACTCCGGCCGCCCCCCGCGCGAGCTGCGCGAGCTGGTCGAGCGCCCGGCCAATGCCCGCAACTGGAATGGGCCGTATGTCAACGCGTCCAATCTGATCGACCCCTGGGACAATGCGTACAACTATCGGTATCCCGGCGAGCATCGTTCTTTTGACATCTACTCCAACGGCGCCGATGGCTCCCCGGGTGGCGAAGGGATCAATCAGCCGATCACGAATTGGGATTGATCGGGGCTTCGCATACGCCCGGCGGATTGTTCATGGCTTGGTGCCCACTTTGCAGTTCCGGTCAATCGGGACTCGGGACTCGGGACTCGGGACTCGCAACTCGGGACTCGGGGCTCGGGCGGCAGGGCGGGTTTTCGCTGCTGGAATTGATGGTGGTGATGGTGCTGGTAGCCCTGTTGTTTGCCGTGGTCGGGGTTTCGATGACCCGGTCGGTGTCCGGGGCCGAGATTCGCAACGCCGCGCGCGAGTTGACCGCTGATCTGCGTTATGCACGCGGCCAGGCCATAATACAGCGCGAACAGCAGGTTTTTCGGGTCGATGCGGATGCCCGCACCTGGCACGCCCCGGGGCGCGATCCGGTTGAGCTGCCCGAAGGTCTCGACATCACCCTCAATACCGCGCGTTCCGAACTGACCGGCGAGCGTGCCGGCGGAATTCGCTTCTATCCGGACGGCGCCTCGACCGGGGGCAGCGTGGTGTTGAGTATCGATGGTCGTGAATGGCATGTCACGGTTGGCTGGCTGACCGGCGAGATTGGCCTGGAGCGGGACGTGCAATGAAATCATCACCATCTCAAGGTGGTTTTACCCTGATCGAGGTCATGGCGGCGTTTGCCGTGTTCGCGCTGCTTTTCGGTGTGGTCCTGCAGGTTCTGTCGACATCCATGCAGAATACCCGTCGCGCCGGGGATTACACCCAGGCGGCGCTGTGGGCGCAGACAAAGCTCGACAGCGTCGGTCGCGAGGCGATGATTGAACCAGGCCGGACTTCCGGGCGCTTCGATGATCGCTTTTCCTGGACCCTGGATATTTCCGAGGAAATGATGTTCGACGAGGGCGGGGTGGATGTGATCGATTTGCCGATTGCCCTGTACCGGCTGGAATTGATCGTGGAGTGGGGCGATGAGCTTCAGCGCGAGGCGGTGTTTACGACCTTGCGCAGTGTCGACATGAACTGGGAAGAGCGCCAGCGCGCCGGGATGTAGAAATGATGTCGATGTTGCCCATTGCAGATGGTCTCAAGACTTCGCCGCTGTCGCGGGTGCCTGGCCAAGCGCGTCGGCATGCCGGATTTACCCTGGTCGAGGTGATGCTGGCGATCACCCTGGTCGCCTTGATCATGGCCCTGGCCTATGGTGGCTTCCGGGCCAGCAACCGCGCCACGACCAGTGGCGAGGCGCTGATCGAGGAAACCAACCAGTTGCGCGTCACCCATCAGTTCATTCGCCGCCAGCTCAGCCTGACCCAGAACCTGATCATCGAGGAAGGCGACGAGGATGGCATGCAGATTCGCTTCGAAGGCGAGCGTGACCGGGTCCGCTTCGTTGCGCCCATGCCCGGTTATCTCAGTTACGGCGGGGCCTACGTGCAGCAGATCTCGCTGGAGCGCGGTGATGATGGCATGGAGCTGGTCTATTACTACGCGATGCTCAACGGTTACGAGCCCGGCGAGATCGAACAGACCGACGGCATCGTCCTGATGAGCGGTTTTCGTGATGCGTCCTTCCTGTACCTGGGCCTGGACGAAGAGGGTTTTGAAACCTTCTGGGATGATTTCTGGGAAGAGACTGATCGGTTGCCTCTGGCCGTGGTGCTGGAGGGTGATCTGGACCGGGACAACGGGCTGGTCTGGCCCGACCTGTATGCTCCGGTCATGATGGACTCGGTTGGCGGTCGACAGGCCCGCCCCGGGCAGATTCGCCGGCCCGAAGACCTGATCCGCGGCAGCAGTGATCGTCGCCGCGAGCGAGCCAGGCGCTAGTTTGATGAAGAAATGGCCCGGTCAACGTGGTATTGCCCTGGTGGTCGTGCTGTGGGTATTGGTGCTGCTGACCATTGTGGTCGGCATCTATGCCGTGCTGGCGAGGACTGAAACCCTTCAGGCGCGCTTTCTGTTCGATGTCACCGAGGCGCGCTATGCCGCCGAGGCGGGTATTCACCGGGCCGCGTTCGAAATGCGCAACCCGGACATGGAAACCCGCTGGGTACCCGATGGTCGTCCCTATTACATCGAGTTCGGGGACGCCATAGTCGAGATCCGCATCACCGACGAGTCCGGCCTGATCGATATCAACCGGGCCGATCCGGAACTTTTGATCGAACTGTTCATCTCACACGGTGTCGATGAACTGGATGCCTGGCACCTGTCGGACGCGATCGAGGATTGGCGCGACGGTGACGACATTCCACGACTGTACGGAGCCGAAATCGATGACTACCTGGCCGCCGGATATCCATATGGTCCGGCCAACCAGGATTTTCAGTCCGTGGACGAGCTGCAGCAGGTCATGGGCATGACCTGGGACCTGTTTCAGCAGATCGAAGGATTGCTGACCGTGCATAGCCGAGCCAGCCAGGTCAACCCGGCGTTTGCGCCGGCCGAAGTGCTGGCGGCAATGCCGGACATGGATATTGAGCACGCTCGGGCTTTCATCGAGGAGCGTTTCCAGTATCATCCGTCAGATCAGGCCGCACTGATCATGCCCAACGGTGAAATGGTGAATCTGCAAGGGGGTGGGGGGACCTTCAGCATCCATTCGCGGGCGACACTGGAAAACGGCGCCTGGACGGCCATCGAGGCCACGGTCAGTCCGGGAACCAATACACGTGGCCAGCCATTTCGAGTCTTGCGCTGGCGAGAGCATGTCGAGGATTGATGATTCTGAACGCCGTCAATGAATACTGGGTCAGCCTGACGGCCCGCTACCGGGCCAGCCCGTTGCCGGGCTTCTTTCGCTGGTGGGGGAGTGAGCTGGCCCAGTTGATTCCCGAATCGGTGCGCAAGCGCATGATGCCGCCGCGCCCGGCCGTCTGGCTGATTGCTGACCTGGAAAGCGCCGATCTGGAAGTCTGGATCGGTGGTGAAGCGCCGGCTCACCGGGATACCTATGCTCGAGACGAAGACCCGCGAATCCTTCGGGATCGCTGGCAGGAGCTGTTCAACTCGTTTACCGACGGCGCGCCGGAAATTCGTCTTTGCCTGCCGTCCGAAGATGTGCTGCAGCGGCCGGTGGAGCTGCCGCTGGCGGTCGAGGCCAACCTGGATACCGCGGTCAGCTATCAACTCGACCAGCTCACCCCGTTCAGTGCCACCCAGGTCAACCATGATTTTCGCCTGGTCAAGCGGGATACCCAGCACGGCCGGCTCGAGCTTGATCTTCGCCTCGTGCCAGTCAGCCAGATCGAGGAAGTTCGCGAGCGCCTGGCCGCGATTGGTATTCGGCCGCATGCCATCGACACCCTCAATGACGATGGCCAAACCCCGCAGTGCGAGGGTTTCAATCTTCTGCCGGAAACCGAGCGACCGCCGTATGTCTATGCACGGGCCCGATTGAACTGGATGCTCGCCGGTGTAGTGGTGGCCGTCCTGGTGGCTGTAATGTTTCAGTCCTTGCACCTGCGGGGTCAGGAACGCGATCGTCTCCAGGAAGAAGTTGCCCAGTTGCGGATCGAGGCCGAGCAGGTCATCGAACTGCAGAATCAACTGGAAGATGCGCTTGTCGCGGCCAACTTTCTGGCCGACCGTCGTAGACGCCAGCCGGTGATCATCCAGGTGCTTGACGAGGTATCGCGCATTCTGCCCCAGGATATGTGGCTCAACCAGATGCAGGTGCGCGGAGACGAGTTGCAGATCATGGGCCTGGCGGATGCCTCCGAGCGCTTGATCGAAATCGTCAATGAATCGCCGCTGCTCGATGATGCCGAGTTCCGTGGCGCGATCAATGTTGATCCCAATACCGGCCAGGAGCGATTCAATGCCCGGGCCGTCATCAATCGCAGGGGGGTGCAGGATGCAGCTGCTGCCGGATCGGGAGAATAACCGCCCGCTGGCCATTGGCCTGTTGCTGATTGCCGCCCTGTTGGTGTACCTGGTGGGTTTCCACTGGTTTTTTGCCCGCCACGCCGAGTTGAATCGCGACATCGATCAACTGGAAAGCCAGGCGGCGCGTTTCAAGGCCGCCGTGGCTCGTGGGCCGGAACTCGAGGATCGTCTCGAGGAATTGCGGGTCGGTCGGCTCGATAGCGCACTGTTTCTCTCGCAGCCGAATTTCAACACCGCCGCTGCGGGCCTGGTTCGACGGTTGGGTGAGGTGATCAATGCCCAGGCCGAAGATACCGAGCTGTGCAGCGTCAACGCCACCCAGAATCGGCCGGATTCCGATCCCGAACGATTCGAGCAGGTCACGGTCAATGTTCGCATGAGCTGCCCGTTGCCGGACCTGGTCCGGATCCTCTACATGCTGGAAAACAACGTGCCCCTGATCTTCGTCGACAATCTGATCATCAACCAGCGCCTGACGGCTGATCGACGGGGTCGACGTGGACAGGTCGATGCCTATGGCCAGCTCGATGTGCGATTCGACATGTATGGTTTTCTGACCGAGCGTGGGGATGGTTGATTGATGAGCGGCTGGATTGACCCACAGAGAAACCTGCTGACCACGATGCTGGTCGGCGCTGTCGGCCTGCTGGTTGTGGTGGCGCTGGTTCAGACGGTGTTCATGGGGAGGGTCAATATCGATCGGATCACTCCGGTTGGTGACACCACGGTGGATGAATCACGAGTCGAAGTCCCCGATACCGGCCTGGCGGAATTCGAGGAGTACGTGGCGATTACCGAGCAGCCGGTGTTTTTCTCGGATCGTCGCCTGCCGGTGGTCGAACTGGCCGAAGCCGACGAAATCGAGGAGATCGAGCCCATCGAGGAACCGCAAGAGGAAGAGGTTGAAGACTTGCGCGCCGTGGTGGCCGGCATCGTCATCACCCCCGACATGCGCATGGCCATGGTGCGCGACGAAGCGGCCGGAAAAACCGTCCTGATGCGCGAGGGGATGAGCTTGGAGGGCGAGCAGGCGGCCTGGCGAATCGATTCCATTTCAGCGCGTTCGGCCAGTTTTCTGTCGGTCGATGGGCGCACCTCGGACCTGGAACTCCAGGTCAACACTTCCGGTCTGACGGCGGGTTCGCCGGGACAGGTGCAAACGCCTGCATCGCGTCGTGAGCGTCAGGCCGAACGCGAAACGGCGGCCGAGGAGGAGGCCGAGGAAGCCACCGAAACCGCCGAGGAAGCCCAGGATGATGCCCGCGCCCGCGCCGAGGAAGTGCGCCGCCGCGTGGCCGAGCGTCGCGCCGAATTGCGGGCCGAAGCCGAACGTCGCGCCGAGGCCCAACAACGACAACGAAGACAGGACAATTGATGAGCCTTGTGAATTCGCCCGCCACCGCCATTCGGTGGCCGATCCGCCTTTTGCCGTGTATCGCTCTCGCCCTGCTGGTGGCCGGCTGCGGCACCCTGTATGATCGCCCGCCACCGCCGGAGCGCCTTGAGCCCAGCGCAGTCGACGAGGAAACGCGTGAAGCCGACGACGAAATCGATATCGGCGGACCGGTGGAAGATGAGGATGAGGAGGCATTCGATGCCACCGAGGTTTACGAGGGCACCGGGGTGTTCATCGACCAGCGCGCAGTCCGTGATCGTGCCGACCCGCCCGGCGAGGACGGCGAGATCACCCTGAACTTCGAAGGCCAGGGTATCCAGGAAGTGGTCAATGCCATTCTCGGCCACATGTTCCAGGAAAACTACGTCATTTCCCCGGGGGTCAGTGGAGAGGTCACCTTCGCCACGGCCCGGCCGCTGACCCGGGACCAGGTCATGCCGGTGCTGGAAATGCTGCTGCGCTGGAATGGCGCCACCCTGATCTGGCGTGAAGGCCAGTACCATGTCATCCCGATCGCCGAGGCGGTGCGTGGCAACCTGGTTCCACGTCTCGATTCTGACCGCGAGGGCATCGGCTACGAAGTCATGGTCGTGCCGCTCGATTACATCGCACCGGAAAAAATGGCCGAGATTCTCGAGCCCTATGCCCGTGAGGACGGGGTTTTCGATGCCGATAATGCCCGCGGCCTGCTGTTTCTGGCCGGTACAAGTTACGAACTGAGCAACTACCTGCAAATCATCGAAACCTTCGATGTCGACTGGCTGGCGGGCATGTCCATCGGCATGTTCAGCCTGAGCCGGATCGAGGTCAATGACCTGTTGCCGGAGCTGGAGTCGGTATTCGGAGAGGAAGGTGATACCCCGCTGACCGGCATGTTCCGGTTCGTGCCGCTGGAGCGGCTCAATGCGGTGATGGTCATCACGCCAAGCGAGCACTATCTTAAAGAGGCCGAGAAATGGATTCGCCGGCTGGATCGCTCCAGCCCGGAAGCCGGTGCACGCCTGTATGTGTACCGGGTCAAGAATCTCGAGGCCGATGTCCTGGCCGGATACCTCGGGGACCTGTTCGGAACCGGCGGGACACGTGCCCAGCGACCACGCGAGCGGCGCGGCGATCTCGCCCCGGGCATGGAGCCGGCCAGCGTGTCCAGTGTCGGCGATTTTCAGCGTCAACAGGCCGAACGAACCGGTCAGCGCGACGAACCGCGAACGACTGAAGGCGGCATGCAGCTTGGTGATGACGGTGATGTGCGCATTACCGCGGTCCAGGAAACCAATTCACTGCTGATCCAGTCCTCGCCGAGCCAGTACGACGCCATCCTGTCGGCCATCAAGCGGCTCGACGAAGAGCCCCTGCAGGTGCTGGTCGAGGCCCAGGTGCTGATTGTTGACCTGAGTGATCAGCTCAACTACGGGGTGAGCTGGTTCCTGGCCAACCGCGGTCCGGAATTCGGCGGCCCGGAAGTGCCGGACAGCTTTGCTCCCACCCGACGTCAGAATCGGGCTCGCATCGGTGGTGGCGACAACCTGGTCAACATCACACGCCGCGGTGTCGATCGAACCTTCGTCGCGGCCACCATCGACGCGCTGGAGTCGGTTTCCAACGTTCGGACCATTTCCTCACCGTCACTGATGGTGCGCAATAATTCCCAGGCGACCATCAATGTCGGACGCCAGTTGCCGGTCCAGTCAACCCGCTTCATCGGCGGCACCACCGGCGATACCGGTGGCACCATCGGTAACGTCCAGTTCATCAACACCGGCGTCATTCTGGAGGTCACGCCCCGGGTCAATCCGGGCGGGCTGGTGTATCTGACCATCCGCCAGGAAGTTTCCTCTCCCGGCGATGCCGGTGTAGGCGGCAACCCGTCAATCAACACCCGCCAGATCAGTACCGAGGTCGCCATCCAGTCCGGCCAGACCATCATGTTGGGCGGATTGATCCAGGAAGACGAATCCGTGGGCCGCGACGGGGTACCGGGCCTGCAGCGCGTGCCGCTGGTTGGTGGTTTGTTCCGTACCACCACCAACAGCCTGGACCGTACCGAAACCCTGGTGTTGATCACTCCCACGGTCATCGAGTCCATGGACAAGCTGCGCGAAACCTCGGACGAGGTGCGCAGCCGCTTCCGCGCGCTCGAACCTCTGGGCAGGCGCGAATAGAAGAGTCGAGGGTCGTCTGTCGAAGCAGGCATTGTCGGAAAATCGATGAATTCGAGTCCCGAATCCCTACATTAACAAGAGAAAGCGACAAGGAATAGGCATGAAAACAACAAAAAAAGCCGGATTGGCTTTTCTGGCGTCCGCGCTCATCCTGCTGGCCGGTTGTGCCACCGCGCCGCCGGTTTCCGACGAAGAAGCCAGCGCCCGCATCGTCGAGGAACTGGCGGAAGCCCGCTGGCAGGCCATCATGGAGCGCGATTTCGAGAAAGCCTACGAATTCTATTCGCCAGGCTATCGCGACACCACCGGGTTGCGCGAATACGACCGCGACATGTCTCGTCGGCCCTTTCGTTACCTGAGCGCAGAAGTCCAGCCGGCCGAGTGCGAGGGTGATCGCTGCCAGGTTCGGGTGCGGGTCACCTACCAGGCGGTCGGCGCCCCCGCGGGCCAGCATCGTGTTCGTCTGACCCAGGACCTGACCGAAACCTGGGTTCGCCTGGAGGACCAATGGTGGCGGGCCCGGAACTGATTGCTTTACAAAGCCGGGTCAATTAGCATAGAATTGCAGTCGCTTGGATGGTTCCGCATGGAGTCGGGCCGTCCTGCTGCTTAACACAGAGCCCTGTGTCCAACAACTTTAGGAGTGTTGTAATGAAAAGAAATACCTTGAC
>SL_3KL_010_SEDDRAFT_10002098_pt1 | contig 18258 bp, 16 predicted proteins | sample SodLakKL_010_SED_2_FD_10381 | JGI IMG/M metagenome (IMG submission 10381) | reverse complement strand
CTGTCAAGCATGGTTCTGGCTGGGACATTGCTCTCATTACGTTGTGTTTCTGAATCAGGATAGCTCACCAACCGGATCATCTCTCCACCGAGAGCTGAGTTAGCCGGTGCCTGAAAACCTTGATACTGGTAATCATAACGCCGTGCGTCATTCCAGGTTTCAGGATTCAGAAACATTGCTACATATTTCTCCTTCATGATTTCATCAATCGTAAGATTGGCTACACCAACAGAAACGGTTGATTCATTCCAGTATGCATCGATATCAGCCGGATCAACACCCATTTTTTGCATGTGTGCACGAATACCATCTTCGTATGCCTGGTAGGCTCGTGTTGGGTTGTTATCTGCAAGTGCTGCCTCCGCTTCGATAAACTTCATTTCAACAAAGGTTGCATTCTCAAGGGGCTGTGTAGGCCCTGAAGCGTAGAAGAACTGAGCACCCGGGGTGAGTACAGCTCTTACTCCCTGTTCCGGGTCACTGCCCCGTCCTGCACCATTTCTAGTTCCTATGTACTCCCCGAAGTTTGGGTGATCTGGATTGGAAACAGGCACTGTGATGAGCTCAATTCTCGGGTCGAATACACCATATAAATCACCTTTGAGGTGATCAATGATTTGAGTTGATAGCCATCCGCCCAAGTTAAGGCCTGCATTGAGAACAGCGGTTCTGTACCACTGATTTTGAGCGGCTACACCATCACTGGCGAAAAAGCTCATCTCAAAATCTTCATCGCTGCTTGAAAACGCATTGTCGACAGCGGCTAAAACAGCACCCGGATCATAAGACGGAAGCTTGCTGTAGTGATTTAGAAATCTTGCACGAAGTGCATACGCGGTTCGGGTCCATGCCGCACGGTCACCACCGAAAATCATATCATCACTTCCAGGCGATGCAGAAGATTCTGCCGCGCCGAGTTCAGAGATAGCAGTGGTAAGTTCTCCAAGTATTGCATTGTAAATGCTTTCTGAAGAATCATATTCGGGCTGCAGTGTCTCCGGGGAGAATGCATCGGAATAGGGTACATCTCCAAACATGTTCACCAGCAAACTAAGATTGTATGCCTTCATCACCCGTGCTATACCACTGTAGTGAGGAGCATTGATAGTTTCAGCCTGCTCGATCAAAGTGAGTAGATCTCCAATATTGAAGTAGAGCTGCGACCATGTATTACCATACGAGATGGCATCATGGATGTCGGTGCCTGTTGCCTGGTTTGGTGATGCCAGGTGCTGTACGAAAAATGATGTCGTAGAACCAACACGGAATGTGTTTCGTGTGGTTTCGAACGATGTCTGGTACATTAAACCCTCAATCGGTGCTGATGTCGGATTATTCGGATCTGTATTGATGTCTAAGTAGTCTTCACAACCTGTGGCCATGAAGAACGTCAATAATAAAACAAGGAATAATTTTACTGAATGTTTCATAATGATATACCTCACGGATTAAAAGGAGAAATTTAATGAGAAGACAAGGCTTCTTGTTCCCGGATAGGCCAGGTCAACAAGTCCAATCAGGTTACTGCCGGAGCTGACAAACGCTTCCGGATCGTACTGTGAGAATGGAGTCCACAGCAATATATTATTTGCTGTAACACTGGCACGAACCCGGCTGAGAGGTAAGTTCTCCAGCGCAGTTTGTGGCAGTGAATATCCCAGCGCAATGCTTCTCAATTTTACATATGAGGCATCTTCAACGGATTGCTCTACAGCAACACGGTATATGTTTCTGTGAAAACCGGCACCGTAATCACGACCGGTTTGAGCATCAACACCCTGGCCTAACCAGACTTCCTGGGTATTGGGTGATCCATCAGCCAGCACACCATCAAACACGATCCGGTCTTCCCTGTTAAGTGTTTTTTCTGTGTGACCGAATGCAGAATCCCACTGATCCAGCTTGTTGTATTTGTCAACTCCGTAAACAACATCGATATTGAACGAGAAGTCCCAATCACGATAGTTGAACTGGTTCAGGAGATTCCACGTCCAATCCGGTGTAGCGTCCCCTACAATTTTTGCTTCTGTTTCAATCACGGGAAAACCGTTTGCCCCGATAAGCACAGGTAGATCTTTGTCAAGTTTTCTTGAATCAGGATCTGCTCCGTAACGGGCGTAACTGGTTCCCCAGATTGCTCCGTACGATTCACCGGGAACAAGCTGCATGAACGGCCTGTTGATATATGCCGAAATATCACCGAGGAAAATGGCGTCAACACCATCACGGATACTTATAACCTCATTTCTGTTGGTTGTAAAGTTGGAGGTAAGGTTCCACTGAAAATCACGGGTTTGAACCGGATTAGCTCTCAGCGTAATTTCAAAACCCTGGTTTTCGATTTCACCGGCATTGGTGATGAATCGTGCAGCACCCGTAGCGTTTGAAACAGGAACAGGAATAATCATATCCTTACTGTTTGCCTTATAGTAGGTAATATCCAGTCCCAGGCGGTTTTCAAAGAATCGAACATCCAGTCCGAACTCATTGGATACGGTTCGTTCAGGTTTCAGGTCGGTGGATGCAATTGTGGCACCCCTGGTGAAACCGGTTTGCCCGCCCAGCGGGAAAATTGAAGGAGATACGAATACACTCTGTGTTGAGTATGGAGGCGCATCTTTGCCAACTTCTGCATAAGATAGCCGCAGTTTACCATAGGTTAACCAATCGGGTGTATCAAACAGATCGCTGAATACAAAACCTAAACTGACAGAGGGATAAAAGAAGGATCGGTTGTCAACAGGAAGTGTTGATGTCCAATCGTTTCTGCCGGTTACATTCAGATATACGATATCTCTCCAGTCTACATTCAAATCGCCATAAACACCGATGAGCCGGCGCTGATTCAATCTCTGTGCAATGCTTACTGTTGTAGCATTACTGAAGTGATTAAACTCGGGAACCACAAATCCGGTACCGCGTGCTCTTACTAAATCTGTGGAACGGTCAAAAATGTCGTTACCCACACGAAGTGAAAGCCCGAAGTCTTCGGTTAGATCTGTTTGGAAATTCAAAGCGATATTAGAGGTAAGATCACGGCTGTTGATTCGTGTCTCTTCTCTGAATCCGCCAACACCGCTCCATACAAACTCATTCTCGAGTCCGAGCGGACCCGGCTCTATCTCTGTTCGCTCATCGGAGTAGGTGTCAATTCCTACCAGGTAATCCAGGCTTAAACCATCGGCAAGCTGATAGGATGCGCGCATATTCCCAATCAAGCGGTTTACATCGTCAACATATGTGTTCATGTTCGCGTCATAAACAGGATTACGGCCTGTTCCCAAACCATCACGGCTGTCACTTTTATGCCTGCCATCTTCAAATCTCCAGTCGGTTACATCTGCACTGGTATTCCAATAGGAGAGACGTTCCATAAAGTTAACAAAAGGAACCCTGCTTCCGCCGGAGTTTACATAGCTTGCGCTTGCAGCTATAGTTAAGGGTCCCTGAAAAAGCTCTCCGGAGAGTCGAATAGATGTGCGTTCCCAGTCGTTGTTTGGGATAATTCCACGATTTTGTGAATTTGATACGGAAGTAAAGAATGTAACCGTATCAGTTCCGCCGGAAACACTGATTGAGTTATCAAGCCCAACACCGGTTCGCATCGAATTTTCCCAGTTATTATAGTAGGTCAGATCCGGCGTTTCACTGAAAGGAGCACCCCAGGAAGGCCAGAAGCCATCCGGAGCAGATTGAAAACCGAATCCCGGGCCATAAACATCCTGATAGTCGGGACGATTGATTACATCTTCACGGCTCACGCTGTGGCTGAAGTTAATCTGAAGGTCGCCGGGACGTCCCTGTTTTGTAGTGATAATTACAGCGCCGTTTGCAGCTCTAACACCGTAAAGTGCGGTAGCAGGAGCGCTTTTTAACACAGAAACAGACTCAATATCATTAGGATTAATGTCAATTGCCCTGTTCGACATGCCGCGCGCACGGCCGGCAGATTCTATTGTCGAGTTGTCGATAGGTACACCATCCACAACAAAAAGCGGCTGGTTATCTGCTGATGGATCCAGAGAGGTAAAACCACGTATAAAAATTTGTGATCCCTGCCCAGCGCCGCCGCCGCCGCGGTTAATCTGAACTCCTGATACCTGCCCTTGAAGTGCATTCAGCAGATTGTTGCTTCCTGCCCGGCTGATATCTTCAGAGCTGACATCCTGAATCGAGTATCCGATTGAACGCCGTGCTCTTTCAACACCAAAAGCAGTGACAACCAGTTCATCAAGCTCACTCATTGAAATGGACATCTGAATGTTTAATACAGATTCCTGACCCTCAGTAACAGTGATTGTTCGACGAACAGTTGTGAAACCAACAAATCTTGCTTCGATGCGGTACTCTCCGGCAGGTACGTTATCTAATACAAATGTGCCGTTGACATCTGTAGCAACACCGATGTTTAAGGAGGGAATAATTATGTTTACTCCAATCAGTTCCTCGCCAGTTTCAGAATCTGTAACGGTACCCCGCACCGAACCCTGAAAGGCATCTATCACTTCAACAGCCTCTTCCTTTTCATAAACGATAAGAGCCCGCTGGTTGTCGCTCAGAGTTACTTTCAGATTTGTGTTATTGAGTAAATCATCCAGTACATCAAAAAGATATTTGTCCTTTACCTGGTAACTTACTGTTTTATCGTCGATCTGGCTGGTGTTAATGGAAATATCTACATTCAGCTCATTTGCAAGCTTATGTAAAACATCGATTAACAGCATATTTTCTACATGAAGCGAAACTTTTGGGGTTTTTGAATCCCGCTGCGAAACATACAGTTCCGAAAGTTGTGCGTGCTGCTCCTGCAAGTGATAGCTGCCATTGTCCACTCCGAGTGATCCGGCTTTGAGCACATTGGCTGAAAGCGAAACCATCAAGCCGGAAACGACGGCAACAAGACCCAAACGGAGCGTCCGGGCTGTTCTGTTGGTAGCTTTGTTCATCATGATTATTGTTTTGTAGTTATTGTTGGCTGTTGGGTTATCCATAAAAAGGTATCCTGTTCAAAGGAGTAATCGAGTCCAAGTGTTTGCCCGATTATATCGAGAACAGTGGTCAGATCTCCTTTTGCAAGGTCAACACTTAATGGAAGATCTCTTATCTGTTGAGTATCGAAGACAAATGAAACGTCATAAATTCTTTCGAGATAGCGGCTTACAACCCATAGCGGGTCATTATAAAAATAGAGCCTGCCTCTGAACCAGCTCAGGTAATTCTCAACCGGAGTCTGTTCTATGAGCATCTCATGAGTGGCTAGATCGAATATGGCAAAAGTTTTTTGGGTCAGAATCGCTGACCGGCCTTCTTCATCAGCCTGTTGGTTGAGCGCTACTCTTCCTTCGGCAACGGCTATCTGAACATTTTGAGATAGGGAGTCAATTTTGACATTAAACCGGGTTCCAAGTACCTGGATCTGAGCCTGTTCAGCGGTCAGGTAAAAAGGACGTTCGGAATCCGCAGCTACATCGAACCAGGCTTCACCGGATAGTGATACATCCCGCCTGTCGGGGGCGAAGGGAACGGGTAGCTGAATGGACGAGTTGGAATTCAGCCTCACATGAGTTCCATCTTCCAATGTGACCAGGCGGTGTTGGTCGGCCTCTGTGGAAATGGTACGGTAAGTGATTTCGGGTGGATGGTTTGCGGCATAATTTGCAAACTGAATATACAGAACGGAGTGTGCCGCAAGGATGCATCCGATAATAACCGCAACGAAAGCCCTGATTTTCCAGGAACTACGATGATTAAAACGATGTGGATTTTTTTTAGATTGATGAATCCTGAGCAGAAGTGAGTCAGTGGGGATGTCTGGATAGAGCATGAGAAGCTCATCATCGGCATATCGATGCATATCCCTGTGAAGGCTGGCTTCAAAATGGGCCATGCCCTCCTCAGTTTGAAACCATTCGAGTACCTGATCTATCTCTTCAGGAGAACATTGGTTTCTGAAGTATTTGTTCAGTTGCTGTTTGTTCAATTAAATAGGTTTATTACGTTGAGCTTATAGAAGAGACACCCGGAAAGGGAAAAAGTATGGCGAGATATCTCAGTTAATTTCCAGAAGTGCGTTTAGAATGGACAGGGATTGAATTTAATATAGCCTGATGAAACTGAAAACAGAATAAGGCATGAATCAAAAAGAGGTGGTTTGATTAAAATTGACCCGTAATTTGTTATCCCTTCATCTTAATTCCTGCATGCTCTTGAAGATAGCTCTTGATGAATTTTGAGGCATCGTAATATTGGGATTTTACTGTGTGAATGGTGATGTTTAACTGATCGGCAATTTCACTATTCGTTAGACCCTGTACGGTTTTAAGTTTAAAGATGTCCCTTTTGCCCTGGGGCAGTTGTTCCAACCCGGCTGACAATATTTTTTGGTACTCGGAATAGAGTATCAGATCTTCGGTTTTATTGGAAGATTTTGCCCGCTGTTGTTCAATCTGGATATGTTTTATCACTTGCCGTTTATTATTCCGGATCAGGTTCAAAATGTGATTTCTGGCAGTGGTAAATAGAAAACCCTTGATATTTGTTGATATCTTTTGACGGTGCTCCCACAGTTTCAAAAAGGTATCGTGTACAGTATCTTCAGCGAGTTCACGGCTTTTTAAATATTTGAAGGCATAACTGTAGAGCCGCTTGTGATAGATGTGGTAGAGCTCTTCATAAGTCTTTTCATCACCCAGGCGAAGTTGCTGAATCGTAAAGTTTTCTTCTTTTTCTGGCATGATAACGGGAGATATGAAAACTACATCTATCAAATAATAGAAACACTCTGTGAAGTACAGAATGGGGTGAAATTTTAATCACAACCTTCAAATCCCGGATTAATCCACCTCAGTGTGCTTCAGAATAGGTAACGATTTGGTAAAATCCAACCAGTACTTAACACAGGCTATAACGAAGTAGAATATTTTTGACTATCCTTTGAAGAGTAACTGTATTTATAATGTCTTTTGAATAATTTACAACTGAAAAAATGAGACCATCCCTTACTATTGTTGTTACTCTATCTGTTCTTTTTACGATTACTGCCTGTAAGACTACCGAGCCTCAGACCGAACCCATGGTTCCACATGCTGAAGAGAGAAAAGAGTTGGATCTTCTGTTTGAGGAGTCAGATATTTTCAGCCAAAGCATCACCGGCTTTGCACTCTATGATCCGGAGTCCGGCAAACTGATCTATGACCGATACGCCGATCGCTTTTTTACGCCGGCTTCCAATACAAAAATATTGACGCTCTATGCATCACTGAAAACCCTGCCCGACACATTGCCTTCTATTCGTTACCAGGTGCGCAATGATACACTCTACTTTCGGGGAACAGGCGATCCGGCCTTTTTAAATCCTGAATTTGATTTTACGGAGGCATATCAGTTCCTGAAGAACAGGCCGGAAATGCTAGTCTATTACGACGGTCACTTCAAGGATGATCACTTTGGTGCAGGCTGGTCCTGGGACTGGTATCCGGCTCCCTATGCGCCGGAAAAGTCGCCGTTCCCAATTTATGGAAACATGATGAGGCTGCAGGCACAGCAGGTTGCATTGGTTATGCTGAATGAAGAGGAACCGGTGAAACCTCGATTTTTTGAGAGATACATCAAAAACATGGGATGGGACGGTGCTCAGCTTGAACTCGTGAAAAGAGATTATCAATCCAATGAAATTTTTTATGTGCCCAAATCAGATACAGTACGCCAGGAGCGGAACATACCATTTAAATACGAGAGGGATCTTTTTTTGGAAATGCTCTCGGATACATTAGGCAGAGAAGTCGGATATATTAACGATACAGATATTGATTTTTCAGAAACAATGTATGGCACACCAGCCGATTCTCTCTACAAAAGAATGATGCAGATCAGCGATAATTTTGTAGCCGAACAGCTCATGCTCATGATTTCTGACATGCAGTTTGGCACGATGAACAGCGAAGAAGCCATTCTTTATGCCCTCTCAAATCACCTTGGCGGACTGCCTCAGCAACCGAGGTGGAGCGATGGGTCCGGGCTTACCCGCTATAACCTGGTAACGCCTCACAGCATGGTTGTGCTTTTGGAGAGGCTGATGGATGAGTATGGTGAAGAGAGAACACTTTCGTGGTTTCCTGCCGGTGGCGTGAGTGGCACCATTAGCGGATCCTACCGTGCTCCGTTCGGAGAACCACCCTATGTGTATGCCAAAACCGGGACACTTCGAAATAACACAGCCCTGAGCGGATATATTTATACAGACTCCGGGAAAAGGCTTAATTTCAGTATCATCAATAACAACTATGTGTTGGGCAATCACGCACTGCGTGCAGAAATGGGACGCTTGCTGGAGCTGATCAAACAAATCTACTAACAGGATAACGAAGCCCCATTTTTCACCGCTTGGTATGGTAGATTCATTAAAATCAGTACATTTCGGACGTGTTGCCCAGTACTGTTTGATTGTCACAAATATGGGGTTTTTAGTTTCGTAATTTTTAGTGATGACAACATTTCAAAGTCTTTGCCAAACCATTCAAACCATCAGGGAAACCCGCGGAACGAATGCGAAAATCCGTATATGTTCAGATCTCTTTGCTTCTATTGATTCCGATGAAGAGCTGAACCTGGCTGTCCAATTCATAGCTGAGGGTGCTTTCTCAAATATTAGCGGAAAACGGGCTTCGGTAGGCAGCAGAACATCGGGCCTTGCGGCGGCCGCATTCTGTGAAATTGATTACGATCTGGTTTATAAACCCTGCCGAACGGCTACCGGCAGTAACTCAGAAACCATTGCCCGTTTGATGGATCATATTCCCGAGGCCATAGAGAAACGGGAGCCGGCCGGGTTGTCACTGGCCGGGGTTATGGCTCGGTTTGAATCCTTGAGAAGGGTTTCCAAACGGGCTGAAAAAGAGGCCATACTGCATGAGATGTGGAGATTGATGACACCCGTTGAGATTAAATACTCGATTCGAATGCTTAGCCGGGGATCGCTGCGAATAGGATTTGAAACACGGAGTGTGGTCGCAGCCGTTGCGGAAGCCTTCGGTACCGAACGGGAAAAGGTGCGGTACGCCCATATGATAACCGGAAATATTGGCCGTACTGCCGTTCTGGCAAAGCATAAGAAGCTGGATGAAGCCCGGTTTCGCCTATTTCATCCACTCTCATTCATGCTGGCATCCCCCATTGAGAGCCGGTCTGTGGATGACCTTAAGGAGTATGTTGCAGAAGAGAAGTTTGATGGCATGAGAGGGCAGGTTCATGTGAGTGGAGATGAAGTTGTGATCTTTTCGCGGGATTTGAATAATGTAACTTCAACATTTCCGGAAATTGTTACTTTTTTCAAAGAGAGAGAGTTACCTGATGTCGTGCTTGACGGGGAGATCTGTGTCTACAAAGAGAAACATATTCTGCCGTTTCAGCTGCTTCAGAAACGAATGGGCCGCAAGAAACCGGGTCGGAAAGTACTTGAGCAGTATCCTGTCATTTTTATCTCATACGATCTACTCTATATAGATGGAAACCCTATTTTTGATGAGATACTTACGGAAAGAAGAAAAAAATTGGTCGAATTAGCCAAAGACCATCGGCTGCCGGTGTCCAGACAATTCGGTATACAGAACAGTGCGGAGCTTGAAGATTGGTTTGCAAAAGCCTTGAAGAATGGCAATGAAGGGCTGATGCTTAAAAAGAGAGACAGCCTGTATGAGTATGGCCAGCGCAGAAGCTCCTGGCTGAAATTAAAAAAACCGGGCGGTTCGCTCGACACTGTCATGATGTATGCTCACGCCGGAAGCGGGAAAAGAGGCGGGCTCTATTCCGATTTTACCCTGGGGATATCCGTAAAAGACGATGAGAGATATGAGGAGGAGTTTATTCCGATTGGCAAAGCCTATGGAGGGTATACTGACAAAGAGTTAAAAAAAATGAATCAGCGCATTAAAGAGTTGACGGTAGAGAGATATGGACCTACTTTGGGCCTCTTGCCAAAACTGGTTATTGAAGTTGAGTTTGATGACATACAAATCAATGAACGAACCAAAGCCGGCTTCACACTGCGTTTGCCCCGATTCAAGGCGATAAGGTGGGATTTGGGGCCGGATGAAGTAAATACTTTAAAGGATGTGGAACAAATAGTTGAAAGTAAAATAAATCATAAAAAACCTTTACAGGATGGGAATACATCCTTTCACTTTAATATTGATCATTTATAATGTTAAATTTTCTTAATATTATAAATTACGTTAGCTTACAGCGAAATATCTGTTGAATGAAGCTTCTAAAACTTACCCTCTTACTAACACTGTCCCTTCCTCTTATATCTGTTGCCCAGACTGAGAGAATAGACAGCCTCCGGATATATGTAAATCCTGCCATACTTGAGCTGAGCACGGTTGAGTCTATTATCGATCTCTCCGATATGCTTGTAGCTAAAGGCGACAGTGCAGAGGCCAAAGAGTGGTTGCTGCTTGGGTTGGAAGTTGCAACAAAAATCGAGAACAATTCCGGTAAATACAGAACCCTTACCAGGTTGGGAGACCTCTATCTATTTTGGGAAAAGCCCGATTCTGCGGCTGTTTTTATTGATAACGCTGCAATATATGTGTCAAATCCGGATCAACAGCTCGAAAATTATGGCCAAAAGGGTACGTCCTTCAGCATGAAGAGACAGTTTGTATTGGCCTCCGAACAGTATGAAAGAGCAATTAATCTTGCTGATTCGCTCGGTGATGCACGCTATGTTGCTGGGTTGAATATGATTCTGGGTAATATCTATTCACAGCTTGATGACAATTTTAATGCACTTCGCTCATATTACGATGCACTTGAGTTTGCCGAGATAAATCGCGACTCACTGTTCATGGCAACTGCCAACAATAATGTGGGGCATAAATTTTTTCAGATAGGAAGTGAAGAGCAGGCAGAATACTATCTCCTCAGATCAGAAACGGTCAGCCGCGAAATTGGTTCATTGCAAGATCTTCGGCGTTCAATTCTGAATTTGGGAAATCTCTATTCCAAAGTGGGAGATTACGATGAAGCTGAAAAATACTACACCGAAGCTTTGGAACTTGCCAGGTCTGCTGATGACAGGATTGGACAAGTTCGCATCTTCTATAATATCGGATTGATGGAATCCCGTAAAAAAAACTATGGTGAAGCTTCCGGGCTCTTTAACCTGGCACTCGAAGAGAGCCAAAAAATAAACTACATACAGGGTGTATTTAGTAGTGCTACCGGTCTTGGTAACCTTGAGATGGAACAGGGAAATGTTTCAAGAGCTTTGAGATGGTATTACAGGGCAAATAGGGCCCTGGAAGACGATCAATACACATCTCTTCGACTGGTTTCATATCAGAATTTATACAATGCATATAAAGAGGAGGGCAATTTTAACAGTTCGCTGAAGTGGCTTGAAAGCTATAATGACTTAACTGAGGACCTGTCAGCATCTGAAAAATCGAGATTACTTGCAGAGTATGAAGCGCTATTCAACCTTCAACAGAGTAAACAGGAGTCGGAAATATTGCAGGCCAGACAACTTGAAACAGAGGCTCGGCTGGAATACCAGCGCAATATTAATATGATCGTTTTTGGCATGGTGATTCTGTTGCTTTTTACCGCATTCTTTTTGATTCGTACCAGCCGTAAACGTGACGAGATGAACCAGGAGCTGAAAAAAACAAATGAGCAGCTCAATGAAATGAACCTGAAGGTGAAGCAGCAAAATGATGAGCTTGCACAGATCAACGAGATTAAAAATAAGCTATTTGCAATTATTGCTCACGATTTGAGAGGTCCGTTGAGTTCACTTCAAAGTTTACTCTACCTGATAAGAGATCACGACCTGTCGGAAAGTGAAATGGATGAAATTTCATCCATGCTGGAGAAAAATTTACAGGAAAATGCCAGCATGATGGATAACCTTCTTGCATGGGCCAAAGCTCAGATGAATGGCATTCAGTTAAACCAAAGAGAGTTTGCTTTAAAGCTTGGTATAAAATCAGTAATCGACCAGATCAAATTTCAGGCAGAGGGGAAAGGGGTGTCTATAGAAACCAACTTGCCGGATGAGATTGAAGTGGTTGCAGATTACGACATGATCAAACTTGTAGTACGCAACCTCATCGCAAACGCCATAAAATTCAGTAAACCGGGTGGTGTTATTAACGTTGAGGCCGAAGATAAAGGAGATTTCTATGAGATAAAGGTGAAAGACAACGGTGTCGGGATTAAAAAAGAGGATCAGGATAAAATCTTTTCAAAAGCTCACTTTACAAGCCGTGGCACCGAAAATGAGAAAGGAAGCGGTTTGGGCCTGATGTTATGCAAAGAGTTTATCGAGACGCACGGAGGTAAACTCTGGTTTGAAAGTGAGGTGGATAAGGGTACTACCTTCATTTTTACTATTCCCCGCAAAACCCCGGAAGAAAACGAGCTGCCTAAAGAGAGTTCGCTTCTCGAGCACAAGTAACCACCAAGGCGAAGCCATCTTAATCTTCCTCTTCCATTTGAAAATTCAGGAAAGCACTCGCTATCCCACTTCTATCGAGATAATGTTTTACCACTGAGGGGTTGGGTGTGTGTGTGATGTAGACTTTTTTTGGATTTAGAGATTCACAAAACGAGATGAGTTCAAAAAAATCAAGATGATCGGAAATAGGGATTAATTTGTCTGCTGTCATTTGTGATCTTTTTGACTCATTAGCTGCCCAGCCGCTGCAGTATGCAGTCCGGGTTTTCTGAACATTTGACGCAAACCCGTTGGATAGGGCAGATGAAGGAGATATCAGGATTTTGCCTTCACACTCTTCACGGATATATGCTGAATAATTTCCCAATTCGATCCCATGCTTTTCATACACCTCACACAACTTAAAACCTGCACCGTGAATCATGACCGGGTAATCGAGCGGCGCCAAAAGATGCATAATCTCTTGTGCCTTGCCAAGATTATAGGCGAGAAAAATTGGCGTGTATCCTTCATCGAGAGATTGAGTAGCAAACAACCGGATCTCCTCAGCCAGTTCGTCATGTGATCTCCACTTGTAAACAGGCAGCCCAAATGTAGCTTCCGTTATTAGGATATCTGCCCGGTCAGGAGCGTCAAACCCTTCAGTAGCCGGAGATGGAGGGGTTCGATAATCGCCGGTATAGAGCAGGGATCCCTCATCCGATTCAATATAGATCATCGCAGAACCCAGGATATGCCCTGCAGGGTAGAGACGAGCTCTGAACCGGTCGGTCTCAAGCCACTCACCGAAATTCATCACGTTTTTCTCTCCCTTAAAACTGCGCAATTCCATCAACTCCAATGTAGGCTGTGTGGCGTGAACTTTTGCAGCTCTGTTGCGTGGCATATGATCTGCGTGGGCGTGGCTTACAAACAGGTAATCTGCGTCAGGATGATAGCCGTCCATAGCCAACCCCAGTTCAGGGAGATAGAGTCCGTGATAGCCTGTTTTCTGGATGTTCATGAAATTTCAGAATGATTGCGTTCTTTCAATCAATATATAGGTCAGTAAAAAAAGAATAATACCTATCGATAACATATTGGCAGCTACAATGCGGATTTTCCGATTCAGCTCGCCCTTCATTGTTTTTATCGCTTTTGAAGTATGAGGCCACAGCAGCAGCAACTGACCGCCAACAAATATGATTATTAAACTCCAAAGTGAAAACAGGAGTTCAATCCATGAGAAGGGCGTAAATGAGAGCACAATACAGGGGATGGTAAATAGCAGCAGATATTTAAGAATTGATCGCCAGGCAGAGGGGGGAGTTTCATTCTCTGCGGCATTGAGCAGATAATCTTTCATGGAGTCTGTTTTAATGAACAGATAGAGCGAGTAGCTGATAAGGAGCGCACCGAGCGAAAGGTAGTAAGCCGTAAACCACTGAGTTGAGAAGTTTTCCATTAGTTAAATTTATATGCTGCTTTTAAGTGATACCAGTTAACTTTTTAATGAAACATCATGTTGAACCTGCAATTCAAGGCCAGACAAGCTTCGTGCAGTATTGGGTTTCCTTATTATGGAAGGGCACATTTAAGGATCTTTTCTTACTCTATCACCACGCGTTTTTCAGTCTTTTTGAGCTCTTTGGGGATGGAGCTGCAGATGGAGCTCTTGAAAGCGTGGATAATGGTCTGTTTTAAATGTTTTCGTCCGTAAATAAGCCTCAACTTTCGTGAAGGAATAGGATCTTCAAACTCTTTGATGACGGCATTGGTGCAATTTCCGTCAAACTCCTGAACGGCAGTCCATGGCAAAAGGGTCATGCCGAAATTTTGCTCTACCAAACGTTTAAGCGTTTCCAGGTTGCCGCTCTTGAACTCAATGGCCGACCGGTTATTCTTCTTCTCCTCCTTACAGAGTTTTACGGTTTGATCGCGGAAACAGTGTCCTTCATTCAGAAGCCAGATATTTGTTCGGTCAAGATCAACTACCGACAGTTTTTTCTTGTCAATAAGCGGGTGACTGTGGGAGAGGTAGCCGAGGAACGGTTCAACAAAGAGCTCCTCCGTATAGATAAAGCTCTGTTCGGTTGGGGTCGCAATGATTCCGGCATCGAGCTGGTCGTTCCCCAGTTTATCAATCACTTCACTGGTGAGCAGCTCTTCAAATACGAGGTCGATAAGCGGATATTTTTTCACGAAGGAGCGAAGAAAAAGCGGAACCAGGTAGGGAGCTACGGTTGGAATAATTCCAACTTTAAATGTGCCACGGAGTTCATTCTCCTTAAAATTAGCGATATCGGAAAGCTGTTTCGACTCCTTTAATATAGTTTTGGCCTGCTCAACTACCTTTTCCCCGATTTCAGTAGGTACCACAGGTGATTTGGAGCGGTCAAAAATAGTGATTCCAAGTTCATCTTCCAGTTTGTGAATCTGCATACTTAGCGTAGGCTGAGTAACATAACTTTTCTCAGCAGCTGTGGCAAAATGGCGGTATTTGTCGACAGCAACGATATATGAGAGTTGTGTTAGGGTCATGCAGTTCTTTTCTTTATAGTATGATTATGGGATGTACAATATCGTTAATTGATTTTAAAATATCCGCTTTAAGATTCAACAAATGTATAACAATACCAATTGATTGAAATCAGAAAATGGCTGTTCAAATTAAACACTACAAAATAACTGGCCGCGTTCAGGGAGTCGGGTTCAGATATTTCACAACAAAAAAGGCTGAGGCGTTAAATCTGAATGGTTGGGTGAAGAATATGACGGACGGAAGCGTGGAAGTGCTGCTCTCAGGCGAAGAAGAGTCGATTGAAGAGATGCTGAAGCATTTGCGAGAGGGACCGAAATCGGCAAGAGTGGACAAAATTATCGAAATTTCAACCACCGACAAGCCCGAAGAATTTGATGGGTTCACTGTTCGCAGGTAGGATTGATTGAATTTGATTTACATAAAAGTTTGCAGCAAATTCGTTATGTATAAAAATCCTGGCATAAATTACTAAAGGCCGGCTGAATTTATGGTGCCGGCAGACTCCAAATTATTCATATGAAATCGATCATGTCATTCCTGTTGACCATTGCCGGAGGGTATCTTGTGATTCTCTTGTTGATGTATCTGTTTCAAAACCGACTGCTATTTATGCCAACATCAGGTTTCATGCAGACCCCGGAATCTGTCGGTGTAACCGCTCAGGATGTTTGGATTGAAACGGAAGATGGAGTGAAACTTCACGCCTGGTATTTCCCTCACGAGGAGTCAGACCGGGTTATCGTGCTTTCACACGGAAATGCAGGCAATATCAGCTACAGGATCGACATTGCCCGTACCCTGCTGGATGCAGGTGCAGCTGTGTTGATGTACGACTATCGAGGGTATGGAAAGAGTGAAGGCCGGCCGAGTGAGAAAGGGCTTTATAAAGATATCACTGCATTTACGGAACACCTCAAGGGTGAAAAGGGATACCCCGAACAAAACATATATATGTATGGAAGATCGCTTGGCGCTGCTGTTGCTGCCTATGCTGCCACAAAGTATGACCTGGGTGGACTGGTACTCGACTCTGCTTTTAAAAACCTGAGGGCAATGGTGAGTGACGTTTATCCATTTGTTCCTTCATCGCTGGCCAGGTATGAATTTCCAACAGAGACTTACCTCCGCCAACTGGAAGGTATGCCGGTGATGATTATGCACAGCCCTGATGATGAAATTGTGGGTTATCACAATGGCCAATACCTGTATGAAATTGCCAATGAGCCAAAACAGTTTGTTGAACTTCGGGGAGGGCATAACGATAATTTCTTTGCTTCAAGAGATCTGATTGAAAGAAGCTGGCGGGAGTTTTTAAATGATGTGAGCAATAATCCTGATGCAGCGAATTGAAAGAATGCACTCTGAATCTCAAAAATCAGATGTGATTCTTAAGATGGGAAAATGAGATAACGCAGCATGCAGAGCAATTCCGCGGGTCTAAATCTCTTCGTTTATTGGCGCTATGTTCTGAAGGGACTCTTCCGAACCATTTTTTGTAAGCTTTCTTCAAGGAGCTCGTTATAGATCTCCACCATTCTTGTAGTTTCTACTCGCCGGTCTGCATCTACGGTACCCCATCCTATAGCATCGCCAATTTCATTATCCCAAATAACATACTTGGTTTCAAAGTTAACGTACACGATCGGGTTGGGAGCTCCGCCACCATAGTATTGACTCTCTCTGTCGGACATGTACTGACGGAACCTGAATTGATCAAAAATCACAACATACCGGGTGTTTACATAATCATTGCCGAGAACAGCTCCTTGAACCGGTGCAATAACGCTGATAGAAGTTCCCTCTTCCGAGAAATTTCTCACTTCAAATTCAGAGTTCTTGAGATCTGCACGGTTCAGTTCACCTTTATGTTCTGAGTTAGATGAAGGAGTGAAAAATGTGATTATAGAGTTTTGAAAAACAGACTTTTCGGTTGTTTGTAATCTTCCAAAATCGTGTTCTGAAAAATCTGACCCGAAATCCTCAAAATTGATCTTTAGAACGGATAGTGATCCGGGTCCATTTCCATTTCCATTAATGTAGTCGGTTTTGATAAACTGTTTTGAAGATCCGCCACATGCCGCAATAGAGATAGAGATTACAAAAAGAAGGATAAACGTAAATCTGGTATTCATTATAAAATTAGTTTTCTAGAATGATGATGAATGAATTGATGAGAGGCTTTTTTGGAACAGGAAAAAGCCTTCTTTTTCAGTTCGATTTTAAAGGTGAGACGGCACTAATTATTGGGCTGATGATTCTGCAAGCAGAGAGTTGTAGTAGATAAAGAGTTGTTTAACGTCTTCTGCTTTTGAGAAATCGATTTCACGAGATCTGATAAAAGCATCTATCTCATCTCTATGTGAGTTGATATGCGTCATTACCCTTCGTTCTCTCAGGCTTCTAATCCTCTCAAGGTCGTTATCGCCTATCTGAACATAATATGCGACGTCTGATTGGTAGACGTCATGTCTTGTGGCAGAGTTGTAAACGGGAACATCACGCTGATAAGTTGTGAAGTGCCTGGCGAATAATTTAAGATTGTCATCAATTATGATCTGCACAAAGTCATTTTTAGATAGCCTGCTGGCTTCGTACCCTCTTTTGAATTTGTGGGTAGCATTATCGATATATATTTCAAATGATTTTACAGAGTTGCTGTCTACGGAATATGCGATATCACCATCAAGAAATTCCAGGCTCTGGTCATTAGAATTGTACCGCAAAGGCATCTGTCTTGTGGTTCTGCCGTTAAATAATTCAAAAACCCCATCGTGAAAATCTTCAAATAGATAGGGTGTTCCTGTTGTATTAACTGACTGATGCCGCGGCATTTGATTTGAGTCGAGTAGCCTTCGAACTTCGTCAGGTGAAATTTCGGATGATACCTGCCCCTGTGCAAAAGCTTGGGGTGATAAAGTAAGAATTAAGAACAGAAGAGGTAAAAGGGAAAAGATAAAAATTCTCATAATAGCAGGACTTTTTTAGTAAAATAGAACTTAGTAAACACTCTGATGGCTTTGTGGATAGTCTCCGATTATAATAGTAAAGAAAACCAGTTATATAAAGAGGTTTATGTAAAAATTTATTTCGGTTTGTGCTGAAGGTTTCTCTCTCGACAGGTATATTGCATCAGAAAAAATACCTGGTTCATTTTAATTTAGTTGTAGCGTATGTATCTGATTTTTGACACCGAAACCACCGGCCTCCCCCAGAATTATTCAGCACCACTGACCGATTTTGATAACTGGCCCCGATGCGTACAGCTGGCCTGGCAGGT
>SL_3KL_010_SEDDRAFT_10002097_pt1 | contig 18265 bp, 22 predicted proteins | sample SodLakKL_010_SED_2_FD_10381 | JGI IMG/M metagenome (IMG submission 10381) | reverse complement strand
GTCGTTCGGACCCGAACGCCGGTCGGAGGGGTGGGTCACCGAGAGCGATCGATGACGGCGCTCACCGAGACCGGGCAGGCGAGGGCGCACACCGAGACCGGGCTGCAAGACGGGGCGGCGGGGACACCAGGCAGGACGGCGAGACCGGGCGGCGAGACCGGACGGCGAGACCGGGCGGCGGGGACACCAGGCAGGACGGGCACGATCGTCGCCGCCACGTGGCCCCGTCGCTGCCCGCCGCTGGCTAGCGTTGCAGCTGTGAGGAAGGAGGCCCCGTGGATAGCGAGGTCCTGGCCGAGGTCCGACACCTGTTCGCCCCCGAGGAGGGGGCGCTGGCGAACGCCCGCGCCCGGGTTCCGGACCACCTCGACGCCCCGACGCCCGAGGTCGGGGCACTGCTGCGTTGGGCAGCCCTCACCTGCCGGGCGCGAACCGCGGTCGAGATCGGCTCGGGCGGGGGCATCTCCGGCCTGTGGCTGGTCCCGGCCCTGGGTGAGCGCGGAGTGCTCACGTCGATCGAGCCGGATCCCCACGCGCAGGCCCTCGCCACGTCCGCGTACGCGGAGGGCGGCATCGAGGCACGGATCCGCGCGATCCTCAGCGACCCGACCGCGGTGCTGCCGCGCCTCTCCGATGGCGCCTACGACCTCGTCCTGCTCCAGGGTCCCAGCAGCAGCTTCCCGACCGCCCTCGAGCACGCGCGCCGGCTCCTGCGACCAGGGGGGATCCTGATCGCCCGCGGCGTGTTGCGTCATGGCGAGCACGCCGAGCAGCTCGCCCGCTTCCTCGACGCGCTGGCCGGCGACGAACTGCTCCCGGCCAGCGTCCTGCCGCTCGACGGCGGACTGGTCTTGGCGACGCGCGGCGACGATCCCGCAGACGCGGACCCGGCGGGCGGCACCCGACACTGACCGGCCGCGCCGACCGGCGGTCCCGCTGGCGTGGGACGCCGACCTGGCGTCAGGCGAAGTAGCGCACCTTCGCGGCGAACTCGACCGCGGGCGCCAGGATGACCGCGAGGTAGAACATCCCCGTCGACGCCTGGATCGAGCGGCCCCCCTCCCTCGCCAGCTTGACGTTGAAGCCGGCGATCAGCGCCAGCAGGCTCAGCACCCCGAGCCCGAGGACGATCGTCATCGAGCCGATGCGCAGGACGGGCGCGAAGGTCATCGTGCACTGCGCGAACTCGGCGCCGGTGAGCCCCTCACAGGGGACCGGGTTGCGCGCGCTCAGCAGCACCGAACCCAGGCCCGCCAGCACGGCACCGACGTTCGCCCAGGCCATCCACACCATGTAGCGGTTGGAGAGGCGTCGCTCGACCAGGTACCAGTGGCCCAGGATCATCCCGACCCAGATGCCACCCATCAGCCCAGCGCCCAGCAGCAGCTCGAGGAAGCCCTGGAGCGTGCCACCGGCGCCCCCCTGGTCCGCACGGACCATCCCGATCGGCACGAACGATCCGATGCCGGTGAGCGTCGCCGCGATGCCGAGCAGCCGCCCGACGAGCGACGGCAGCTTCACGGCCAGGGCGAGCACCGCCAGCCCGGTCAACCCGGCTGTGGCGAGCAAGAGGGTGAGCGCCAGCTCGCCGGACGCGGCGGCGTCGGTGCCCTCGAGGGAGCGAACCGGCGCGCGGAACGCCCCCCAGGCACCCCAGGCGAGCAACGCCACGGTCGCCGCGCTCAGGATCTCGTAGCCGTGGCGGACCCGTCCCCAGGTCGGCGCGAGCCAGACCAGGGCGGAACCGCCGACAGCGGTCATGGCGAGCACCAGGGCCAGGATCGCGGCAGGGGTGGTCACGCGTGCTCCTCGAGGCGGTCACCCAGCGGAGACGCCGGGCACGGGACGCCGTCAGGCGACGGCCAGAGGTGCAGGGTGCCACCTCGACCCGTGTCGAGGCCAACCGGGGGTGACCAGGCCGTGTCGCCCGCGACGCACGGCACGTGCCCCGACATGCGCGGGCCCGCGACCGGAGCAGGCCGCGGGCCCGGCGTGGCAGACGAGAACGGGTCCGTCTGCACGCGCAGGTTCAGACGAACGGATCAGGCGTCGCCGTCGTCACCGTCGTCACCGTTGCCGCCGTCGTCGCCGTCGTCGCCGTTGCCGTCGTCGTCCCCCGGATCCTCGAGCTCGATGTCGACATCCAGCTCACCGTCGAGCGGACCGCCATCGTCCCCGTTGCCGGCGTCGCCGGCGAAGAAGAACAGGCCGATGACGACCAGTGCGACGACGACCACGATGCCCACGGCCGCGACGACGCCGGCGCCTCCGCCACGGTCACCGCCATCGGTGACGATGACCTCACGTTCGTGCCGTTCGGGCGGGGGCTGCTGGTTCGGTCGATGTTCATCACCGTGCTGTGACATGGTGTCCTCCGTTCCGGTCAGGCTTGCGGGTCGGGCATCGGTCCCCTCCGATGCCGACAGCCGCGAGGTTCCCCGCGGCTCGCTGACCACGGTGACGGCCCATGCCGGCGCAGCCCAGGCCCGTGCCCCGTCCGTCCGGACCCCAGCGCGAGGGCGGCAGCACGAACGGCCAGGGCAGCCAACGCCCAGCCGGTCATCGTCCGGCGGTGTCCGGGAGGGCACGGTGGTGTCTGTACGGTCGTCCAACAGCACCGGTTGTGCGGCCGCCTTCGGCGACCTCGCTACCCTCGTCCGTAGCGCAGTGCTGTGACGAGGTGGACACCCCATGGGCCGTTGCGATCCTGGCTTGAAACTGACCCGCGAGCTGCAGGTCGCGGAGGGACACACCGCGAGCGCACTCGGCTCGGGGGACGTTCCCGTGCTCGGCACGCCCGCGCTGCTGACGTTGGCCGAGCGTGCCTGCGTCGAGGCCATCGCCGATGACCTGCCCGAGGGCGAGACCTCGGTCGGCACCTGGGCGGAGATCGAGCACCTGAAGGCGACCCCCGTTGGCCGCACCGTGAGCGCCCACGCCACGCTGCTCGGCCATCACGGACGTCGCCTCGAGTTCAACGTGATGATCGAGGAGGACGGCGAGACGGTGGCCCGCGTCCGCCACCGTCGCGTGCTCGTCGAACGTGCACGCTTCCTCGAACGGCTCAAGGCACCCGCGGCCACCTGAGCGACGGCCCCCACCGCCCGGTCAGCGCCCACCGCCACCTGGTCCCCGCACCCACGACCGATGAGCGCAGGTGAGACGACCCTGGCCTGCCGTCGAGCTCGGACCCGGTGCGCTCAGCCCCCGTACGCCGAGGTCGACTCACGACGGAACGTGCGGTCCAGGATCACGTTGACCAGCGCGGGAACGCCGCTCTGCTGTGCCCGATCAAGGGCCGGGCCGATGTCGTCGGGCCGCTCGACCCGTTCGCCGTACCCCCCGAGCGCCTCGACCATGCCCTCGTAGGAGGTGGCCTGGGACAGCTCCTGCGCCACCATGCCCTCCGCGCCGTAGACGCGCTCGTGGAAGGCCTTCATCTCACCCCACGCGCCGTCGTTGCCGACGACCCCGACGAACGGCAGATCCTGCCGCACGGCCGACTCGTACTCCATGCCGTTGAGCCCGAAGGAGCCGTCCCCGTAGACGACCAGCACCGGGGTGTCCGGGTACACGTGCTTGGCGGCCAGCGCGAAGGGCGCACCCACGCCGAGGCAGCCGAAGGGGCCCGGGTCCATCCAGTGGCCCGGCTTGTCGACCCGGACCTGACCTGCGGTGTGCGCCACGATGTCGCCACCGTCACCGATGACCAACGACCCGGGGTCGACCCACCGGGCGACCTCCCGGGCGAAGCGCAACGGATGCACCGGACTCGCGTCCGAGCGTGATGCCTCGTCGCGGGCTGCGGTGCGTCGCGCGTCCTCGGCGCGGAGCTCCTCGAGCCACGCGGTCGCCTCGGCGCGGCCGAACTTGCCCTCGTGCTCCAGCAGGGCGCGGAGGAACCCACCGACGTCGCTGACGACCCCGACCTCGACGTCGCGGTTGTGGGAGAGGCGATCGGGCTGCGGATCGACGTGGATCACGGCGACGTCGTCGCGGAAGGCCGGTGGCCTGCCGTAGCCGAGCCGGAAGTCCAGGTCGACGCCCAAGGCGAGGACGACGTCGGCCTGTCGCAAGGCGTGCTTGCGTGACAAGCCGAGCAGGTGCGGATGGTCGGAGGGCAGGATCCCGCGGGACATGCCGTTGACGAACACCGGCAACTGCGCCACCTCGGCGAGCGCTCCGAGCTCCTCCCACGCCTGCGCCCAGTAGGTCCCCGAGCCCGACAGCACCACCGGATGCTCGGCGGAGGCCAGGAGGTCCGCTGCCCGGGACACCGCATCGGGGTCGGGCCCGGCGGCGTGGGTGAAACGCCCGCCTGCGGGCACGACCTGGTCGGTGTCCACCGGGGTCATGAGCACGTCCATCGGCAGGTCGACGTAGGTCGGGCCCATCCGGGGCGAGGTCGCGTCCCGGAAGGCGTAGCCCATCACCTCGCGCAGGCGCCGTGTCTCCAGCGCCGTGTCCGCCCGCTTGGTCACGGGCCGCAGTAGCTCGAGCTGGGGCGCGTCCTGCAGGGCACCCATCCCCTCCAGCGCCAGCGGGTTGCGCCCTCCCAACAGCACCATGGGCGAGTTGGCGTAGTAGGCGTTGGTCACCCCGGTGATGGCGTCGGTCACCCCGGGGCCGGCCGTGACCGCGGCGACGCCCGGCGTGAAGGTCAGCCGCGCGTAGGCGTCGGCCGCATGGGCGGCCGCCTGCTCGTGGCGGACGTCGATCACGCGGATCCCCACGTCCTTGCAGCCGTCGTAGATCGGGCTGATGTGCCCGCCCGTGAGCGTGAACAGGGCATCGACACCTTCAGCGTGGATCGCGTCGGCGATCAACCGGCCGCCGTGCTTGTGCTCTCCCATGGCTGCCTCCGGGTCCGCGAGGCAGCGTAGGGGCCGGCCGGTCGCTCTGATGCCGCGACACGACGCGTTCCCCGACCGGTCCGCTCGAGGGCCGGTCTGGGGTCGTCGGCCCCTGGTCCGAACCCGCACCCGCGACGTATCCTCTCCCGTACACGCATGCGCACGGGAAGGGAGTCGCTCATGGAGGTACGCGAGAACGACACGATCGAGATCCTGTCGGAGAAGGTGGGCACGCCCAACCGGCGTGGCGTCGTCCAGCGCGTCCTCGAGGAGGATCCGCTGCGTATCGAGGTCGCGTGGGACGACGGACACACCTCGGAGTTGGTCCCCATGGGGGGCAACCTCCGCGTCCTGGACAGCTCGCAGTAACGGCAGGGACCCCTGGCTCAACGACGTCCCACGTCCGGGAACGTGGAACGAAGCGGCCAGCAACGTGCCGGATCGTTACACGATCCACNGGNCGGTGGGCGCCACGGGTCGGTGGGCGCCACCGGTCGGTGGGTGGACGAGCGGTCCGACGAACCGATCACGCAAGCCACACCGGGCTCGCCCGGAGGCCACGATCAGGCCGCACCGGGCTCGCCCGGAGGTCGCGATCAGCCGGCGCGCAGCCAGCTCAGCAGGGTGCGGACCGGGATACCGGTCCCACCCTTGCTGATCTCGCCCCGGGCTTCCCCGGCCCAGGCGGTCCCGGCGATGTCCAGGTGCGCCCACGGGATGTCGTCACCGACGAAGTGGTGGAGGAACAGCGACGCGAAGATCGTGCCGGCTTCACGTCCGGCCGAGTTCTTCAGGTCCGCGATCGCACCCTCGAGGCGCTCGCCGTACTCGGCGCTGGCCAGCGGCATCCGCCAGGCGGGCTCGCCGCTGACGTCCGCGGCGTCGGCGATGGCGGTCGCGAGGTCGTCGTCGGAGGAGATCAGCACGCTGATCCGGTCCCCCAGGGCCACGACGGCCGCACCGGTGAGCGTGGCCACGTCGACGATCGCGTCGGGCTCGAGCTCCGAGGCATGCGCCAGCGCATCGCCCAGGACGAGCCGACCCTCGGCGTCGGTGTTGATGACCTCGACCGTGGTGCCGTCCTTCATCGTCAGCACATCGCTGACCCGGGTGGCGGTCCCCGACGGCATGTTCTCGGCCAGCGCCATCAGCGCGGTGACCTTGACCGGCAACCCCAGCTGCGCCGCGCCCTTGATCGTGGCGAGCACGTCGCGGCACCGGCCATGTCCAGCTTCATGGTCTCCATCGCGGTCGAGGGCTTGAGGGAGATCCCTCCGGTGTCGAAGGTGATGCCCTTGCCGACCAGCGCGACGTGGCGGGTTGCACCCTCCGGTGCGTAGGTCAGCTCGACGAGGCGTGGTGGCTCGCTGGAGCCCTGACCGACCCCGAGGATCCCTCCGTACCCGCCGTCGGCCAGCTCCTGCTCGTCGAGCACCCGAGCCGTGATCGGCAGCTCGGCCACCTCGGCGACGGCACGGTCGGCCAACGCCGGCGGCCGCTTGTCCTGCGGCGGGGTGTTGACGAGGTCGCGCGCGAGGCTCGCCGCACCGGCGGTGATGACCGCGACCTCGACGCCCCTGCGGACCGCGTCCGTGTCGTCGGAGGCGTGCAGCGTCACGTCGACGAGCTCGAAGGGTCGCGGGTCGGTCTGGTAGCTCGAGAAGCGGTAGCTGCCCAGCAGCAGCCCCTCCGCGACCGCCTGGGCGGCGAGCTCGGCGGAGACGTCGGCGAGCGCGGTGTGCAGCGACGTGGCGAGGCCGTCGACCCGTTCCGCAGCGTCCGCCACCGCAGCAGCCGCGCGACGCAGCTGCGTCGTGCCGGCGTCGTCACGCTTGCCGAGGCCGACCACCAGGACGGTCGATGCGGGGACCTGTCCCCGCGTCGGGATCCGCGCGATGCTGCCGACGGCACCGTCGAACGCCAGCGCGGTGAGCTCGGCGACGAGGTCGATCCCGAGCTCGTCGCCGAGCGCGCCGGCGTCGGTTGCGAGCTCCGGGGGATCCTCTCGTTCGCCCGACGCGGGGGCGAAGGCCCCGACGGCCACGAGGGCGGTCTCAGCCGCGGACAACGGCGAGGTGACGACGTCGAGGGTGGGCACAGCAGCCTCCGGGGGCGGGATGAGCGATGCGGGTGGTGAGGTCGGCGCGACGCTCGGCGGGTAGCGGCGCGAGCACGCAGCGTGCGGGAGCGGGAGGAGATCCTCGCGCCGCGCCAGCCTAACGGCGGGGTCGAGGTCGCGTCGCTCCGGCGCCTACGATCGCGCCATGAGCGAACGCGCCGAGCGCCCCCCTTCCGACAGGACGTCGACCGATGCCACGGCGTCGGCGGATGTGCCTGCGTCCGCCCCGGCGTCGACGGTTCGTCCCGTCGACCTGCGCGACTACGTCGACTTCTCGCAGGATGCCGCGACCTGCGTCCGCGTGTTCACGACGCCGGAGCTCGCGCTCGACCTGTGGTGCATCGAACCCCAGCAGGCGACGCCCGTCCTCCACCACGAGCAGCAGCGGATCACCTACACGGTGGTGGGCGGCCGTTCCTGGTTCGTGACCGACGAAGGCGAGGTCGGCCTCGACCCGATGGGGTCGCTGCTCGTAGCGCCGGGCGTCGTCCACGGCATCGACAACCGGGCTCCCGATCCCCTGATCGTCGTCGCGGTCTCGAGCCCACCCACCGACGCTCCCGAGAGCCCCCCGGTCGAGGACCTCGGCGAGGCCATCCGACGCGAACCCGACCGTCCGAACGTGCTACGGCGGTTCGCCGACCGCATCTTCGGCGCCGGCGACTGACCCGCGTCCGCGATGTGGGGGACGGTGGGCACGGGGTGCGCGCCACACGCTCGCGGCCCCGGCGCACTTGTCCCGCGAGCCGGGACCCACGAGACTGCCCGCCATGCGACCAGGCCCCGCCCGCGGCACCAGCATCGAGGACACGTTCGTCGTGACCTCCGAGCAGACCGCGCGCGTCGCCGGCCGCGAACTGCACCCGGTGTACGGCACCGGCGCGTTCGTCGCGGACATCGAACGGCTGTGTCGAGAGCTGCTGGAGCCCCACCTCGAACCCGGTGAGGAGGGCGTGGGCGCTCGCCTCGAGGTCCTCCACCGCGGGCCGGTGCCCGTCGGCGAGTCGGTCACCCTGACGGCGACCGTGGCCTCGGTCGGTGCGACCTCGCTCGTGTGCGAGGTCATCGCACGTCACGGCGGGACGACCGTGGCGCGCGGGTCCTTCGAACAGCGGCTCGTGGACCTCGAGAGCTTCCGTGCCGACGCCGAGGCACGACGCGACCGGACCACCACCGGCTGAGCCCGGCGACCAGCAGCGGCTCAGCGCTGCGAACCGCGGGACGAGCAGGACGGACCGGGCCCCGGATCGGCGACCTCGGGCGGCTGGACGTCGGCGCAGATCGCCAGCCAACGTCCGCTCGGTGGTCGCGCCCTCGACGGCTGACACATGTGAAGTTATCATCAACTACCGATCGCCAACCATCACAGCCGCCTAGCGGAGCCGGCCGGCAGATCGGGTCCGTCCCGGAGGGATGCCCTATGCCCGAGGTGGCCAAGCCGTCGGCACGTTCCCTGCTGCTCACGGTGTTCGGCGACCTCGTGCTGCCGAGCGGCGGGAGCGCCTGGCTATCGACGTTGACCACGGTGATGAGCGACCTCGGCGTCGCACCCGCCACCACCCGGCAGGCGCTCCGGCGTCTGACGGGCCAGGGCATCGTCACCCCCGAACGTCACGGCCGGAACGCGAGCTACCACCTCACCGCCGAGGGGCGCCGCCGGCTCGAGGAGGCCGCCGACCGGATCTACCTGCGGCGGGCCTTGGCCTGGGACGGTCGGTGGCGGATGCTGACCTACTCCTTCCCCGAGGACGAGCGAGCAGCCCGGGCGGCACTCCGCAAGGAGCTGGCCTGGCTCGGCTACGGCTCCCTCGCCGGCGGGATGTGGATCTGCCCCTGGGATCTGGGCACACGCCGGGACGTGGTCCTGACCAAGCACGACGTCGCTGGATCGGTCCAGACGTTCACGTCCGTCCTCGAGGGCGACGACCGGGAGCTCGCCGCACGGGCCTACGACCTCGGCGAGCTGGCCGCCGCCCATCGCGGCTTCCTCGACGTCTACGAGACCACGCCACCCTTCTCCGGCGACGACCGCGAGGCCTTCACGGCCCGCGTCGAGCTCGTGCACCACTGGCGCAAGTTCCTCTTCCTCGACCCCGGACTGCCAGACGAGCTGCTGCCCTCGGACTGGCTCGGGGACCGTGCGGCAGACACCTTCCTGGCGCGCTACCGCGAGGTCGAGGTCGCGGCCTGGCGCTACTGGGACGAGGTCGCGGCCACCGCCGACCCCGCCGGCGAGGCGCCCTCGCATCCGCCGTCGAACCTCGACGTCCCTGCTGCCCGACGGGAGCAGGGCGGCCGACGGTCCGCCGAAGGTCGGCCCACGGCGACCTCGGCGCAGCAGCCGAACGAGACACCCACCGACGAGCACCGGGAGGATCCACCGACCGTGTCCCCGCTACGCCAGCGACCACCAACGGCGACCGCGCCGAGGACGACCCGAAGCGCACCGAGGAGTTCCTCGCGCGTCTGCACGCGGGCGACAAGATCGAGCCGAGCGACTGGATGCCGAGCACCTACCGGCAGCTCAACATCCGCTTCATCGAGATGCACGCCAACTCCGAGATCATGGGCGCGCTGCCCGAGCGGGAGTGGATCGCCCGGGCACCGTCCCTGCGCCGCAAGCGCTCACTGGCCGCAAAGGTGCAGGACGAGGTCGGGCACGCCCACCTGATCTACCGCGTCGCCGAGTCGCTCGGACGCCCCCGGCCGGCGATGTACGAGGACCTGATCGCCGGCCGCGGCAAGTTCCACAACGTCTTCCACTACCCCACCTACAGCTGGGGCGACGTCGCGTGCATCGGGTTCCTGGTGGACGGTGCGGCCATCGTCACCCAACGGGCCCTGCTCGAGACCTCGTACGCGCCCTACGTGCGCGTGATGCGTCGCGTCGTCGCCGAGGAGTCGCTGCACTACCGCCACGGTGAGGACATCATGCTCGCGCTGGCCAGCGGCACCGACGAGCAGTTCGAGATGCTCCAGGAGGCCGTCGACCGGTGGTGGGAGCCCACGATGCACTTCTTCGGGACCGACGTGGCCGCCGAGGACGACCCGATGATCCACTGGGGGGTCAAGTCCCGCACCAACGAGCAGTCGCGCCAGGAGTGGATCAGCCAGTACGTGCCCAAGCTGTGGGACATGGGCATCGAACTGCCGGACCCGAAGCTGGCCTACGACCCGGACGCGAAGACCTGGGACTACACCGAACCCGACTGGGACCGGCTCAAGGCGGTCATCAAGGGCGAGCCGACCGAGGCGACCAAGACGCGGCTGTACTGGCGGCAGCTGATGCACCGCAACCACGCCTGGATCCACGAGATCATCACCGGGGACCGGTTCCCCGCCGCTGCCTGAGGAGCTGGCCATCCCGACCTACGAGGTCTTCGGACGCCGCAAGTGGGACGCGCCGTTGGAGCACGTCGGCAACCTGCACGCGGCCGACCACGAGACGGCGCTGCTGATCGCCCGTGAGACCCACTTCCGCCACCATGAGGGCGTCGACTACGCGGTGGTGCGCAGCGACCAGCTGCACCGCCTGGAGGATCCCTCGCTGCTGGAGCGACGCACCGACATCAGCTACCGCCTGCAGACGGGCTACTCGGGGTTCCGTGAGAAACGTGAGGCCGCACGGGCCGCGGCTGACGCGCGTGGCCGCGGGCACCTGCGGCAGCGGCCCGTCCCGGGCAGCGACAGCAAGGGTGCGTCATGACCGCGACACCGGCGCAGCTGCCCGAGCTGTCCACGCCGCGGGCGCAGGTGCTCCTGGCGGTGGCCGACGATGCCCTGATCAGCGGTCACCGGTCCTCGCACTGGACCGGTGTGGCCCCGTCACTCGAGGAGGACCTGGCCTTCTCCACGATCGCGCAGGACGGGATCAACCACGCCGACGTCTGGTACCAGCTGCTCGCCGAGAGCGAGACCGACGTGGCGGTCGCCACGGACCTGCGGGCTGCGGTGGACGCGCTGGGGCTCGGGCGCGCCCCTGCGGCCTACCGGCACGCGATCCTGTGCGAGCGCCCACCTCGCGACTTCGCCTTCACCCTGGCCCGCCACTGGGCCTTCGAACGTTTCGACGTGGTGCGGCTGGACGTCCTGGCCGACTCCATCGACCCCGACATCGCAGCGATCGCCACCAAGCTGCTGCACGAGGCCCGCTACCACCTCGAACACGCCGACCACTGGTTCGCCCGGTTGAGCCGAGCCGGCGACCAACCGCACGAGCGGTTCGCCGGCGCCCTCGCGACCGCGCTCCCCGAGGCACTGGGCCTGTTCGAGCCGGTCGACGGCGAGGAGGAGGCCATCGAGACGGGGCTGTTCCCCGTCGGGCACGTCGCGCTGCGCAGCCGCTGGCTGGAGATCGTGGGGGTGCTCCTCGAGGAGGCCGGCTACGGCGAGCTCGTCCCGGGCGACGAAGCGGCGACCCCGAGGGAGGCCTCTGGTGGCCGCCGAGGCGAGCACTCCCCCGACTTCCTCGACGACGTGTGGCCGGAGATGACCGCCCTGTACCGCGCCCATCCCGACGCGAGGTGGTGACCGTGATGACCACGACGACGCTGCACGCGGAGGTGCGCCGTGCGGTCGCCGCCGTCCCCGACCCGGAGCTGCCACCCGTCACGATCGGGATGCTCGGCATGATCCACCACCTCGACGTCGACGACGACGGCGAGGTGACCGTCGAGCTGCTGCCGACCTTCTCGGGCTGTCCGGCCACCGAGATGATCGGCCGGGATGTCGCGGACGCCGCCCGCGAGGTGGACGGCGTCACCGCGGTCACGGTCCGGTTCCGCCACGACCCGCCGTGGACCCCGGACCGGATCGACGAGGAGGGACGCGAACAGCTGCGCCGGTTCGGGATCGCCCCGCCGGGCGGTCCGATCGCCGGCGCGCAGCGACCCGACGGACGCCCGACGCTGCCGCTGGCCATGACCAGCGCGGCCGATCCGCGGCCCTGCCCGTACTGCGGCTCGACCGAGACCGTCCGCGACGCCATGTTCGGGCCGACCCCCTGCCGTGACGTGCGCTTCTGCCGGGCTTGCGACCAGCCCTTCGAGGCCTTCAGGTCCTGATCCGCTCGGGTCCTGGCCCGAGTCCTGGCCCGATCGGGGCGTGACCACACGTCGGGCTCGACAGCGCGAGCCGCGGTCACGCCGCGGCGGCGTCCTTCTCGGCCATGACCGCGAGGTTGGCCAGCGAACGGCCGAAGATGCGTCGCAGGATGGGCAGGACCAGGGTGGACGCGCCCCACTCCCCCACGCGACCCAGGGGTGGATCGACCTCCTCCCACCAGGTGACCACGGTGGCGTCGTCCCCGTCCGCCTCCAGCTCGAAGGCGCCATGGCCGGTGATGATCCGGCCGAGATGGGTGACCTCGAGGTAGCGGGGTGCATCCCATCCGGTGACCCGCATGACGTCCTGGACGGTGACGCCCAGCAGGTTGGTGGGGCACCGCAGCGTCACCCCCTCACCTCGGCGCTGGGGGGTGAGGACCTCGATCGATCTCGCATCGACCATCCAGTCGGGCTGGCGCTCCCAGGTGGTCAGCAGCTCCCAGACGACCTGGCGGGGTGCCGCGACGCGCTGGACGATCTCTAGGCGCATGACCACCTCCTGGGTGATGGGTCGAGGGTACGGCTCGAAGGACCCGGGTCGCAGGGCGACGAGCCCAGCTCCGGGACCGGCTGGCCGCCGCTCGTGGCGTCACGCACGCAGCAACGTCGGTCGCGGCGACCCATCGCAGCCCAACGTGTCGCCGAGGTGGGTCGCTGAGGTGGGTCGCCGCGGTGGAACGTGTTACGAAGCGGCCTGCCACAAGCCGGTTCGTTACACGATCCCCCGCCGGATGCCGAGGCCCACACCGAACGTGTTACGAAGCGGCCTGCCACGAGCCGGTTCGTCACACGATCCCCTACCGGATGCCGAGGCGCACACCGAACGTGGTACGAAGCGGCCTGCCACAGGCCGCTTCGTCACACGATCGTCTCACCTCTGCCCCCATCGGGTGGCCCGCACCGGGGGGCGCCGGGGGCCGTCGGGGCTGTCAGCTAGGCTCGCGCCCGATCGGGCCCCTCCGCCACGGGCGGGGTGTGGCCCTCGCGGCGCCGAACCTCGCCGCCAGCAACGACCTCACGAAGGGACCTCCGTGTTCGCCGACATCGACGGCAACGCCCTCCACTACGTCAGCTACGGCGAAGGGCCGCCGGTCGTGTACGTGCACGGCCTCGGCGGCACGAACAACGTCTGGTACGGCGTCATGCAGGCGATGCAGCAGCACCACCATGGCGTGGCGCTCGACCTGCGCGGCCACGGTCGCAGCCAGAGCCGCGGCAAGTTCTCGATCGAGGGCTGGGCCAAGGACATCCAGAAGCTGATCCGCCACCTCGAGCTGCCCGCCGTGACCCTGGTCGGGCACTCGATGGGCACGCTCATCGCGCAGCACCTCGCGCAGACCTCGCCCGAGCTCGTCGACCAGCTCGTCCTGGTCGGCGGCATCTCCTACTTCCAGCCGCCGACGGCCGACGCCTACCGGGAGCGTGCCGACCTCGTCGAGGCCGAGGGCATGGACGTGCTGGTCGACACCTGGCTCGACGGGGCCGTGTCACCGCAGACCCACGCGACCCAGCCCGGTGGCGTCGGCATGCTCCGCGAGATGTTCCTGCGCAACGACCCGATCGGCTACGCGAAGTCCTGCAGGGCGCTGTCCAAGGCTCCCCACATCCGCCGCGACGAGATCGGGCAACCGACACTGATCATCACGGGTGCGCACGACCGCTCGACACCGCTGGCGATGGCCGAGGAGCTCAAGTCCTCCATCCCGGTCAGCCGGGTGAAGGTCCTCCCCGGGGTGGGTCACTGGTGCACCGTGGAGGACCCGGGGGCCGTCGCAGCGGCGATCCTCGAGTTCCTCACCTGACCGGGGCTGCCGTGCCACGCGACCGGTCCGACGCCGTCCACCGTCCCGACGCCGAGGTAGCGGATCGGACCGAGGGCCGGACGCGGTTGGTGACGCCCCTGCTCGCGCACGGCGAGGCCCGCACACCGGACGGGCGGGTGCTCGCGCTACCTCGCGGTCGCCTGGACTTCTCCCGTCGGATCGGCGTCATGGGGATCGTCAACCGCACGCCCGACTCCTTCTACGACCGCGGCACGACCTACGAGCTGGACGCGGCGCTGGAACACGCCCGTCGGCTCATCGCCGAGGGCGCCGACATCATCGACGTCGGCGGGGTCAAGGGCGGTCCGGGCGAGGAGGTCGCGATCGCTGAGGAGATCGCGCGGATCGTCCCCTTCGTCGAGGCCCTCCGCGACGTCGCACCCGACGTGTTGATCTCGGTGGACACCTTCCGCGCGCCGGCCGCCGACGCAGCGATGGCCGCCGGCGCGGACATCATCAACGACGTGACGGGGCTGCACGATCCCGAGGTGCTCGACGTCGTGGTCGAGCGCGACGCCGGGTACGTCGCCATGCACCACGGCGGGCGACCGCGCACCCGTCCTTTCCGTCGGCACTACGCCCCGGACGTCACCCACGCGGTGGTGACGCACTGCCGTCGGCTCACCGAACGGGCACGCGCTGCGGGCGTCCCCGCCGAGCACCTGATCGTCGACCCTGGACACGACTTCCAGAAGACCACCGCGCACTCGCTCGAGGTGACCCGCCGCCTGCCGGAGCTGACGGCGCTCGGCTACCCCGTGCTGGTGGCGTTGTCGAACAAGGACTTCATCGGCGAGACCCTGGACACCCCCCTCGAGCGGCGGGTGGATGGCAGCCTCGCGGCCGCGGTCTTCTCGATCCTGCGCGGCGCCCACCTCGTCCGGGTCCACGAGGTGCAGCGCACCGTCGACGCGGTGCGCATGACCGAAGCGNTGCTCGGTTGGCGGGGTCCGGCGATCGCGGTTCGCGGCCTCGAGTAGGCGTCGCCCACGCGCGGCAGCACGCACCGCAACATGCNCCGCGGTACGCACCGCAACACGCATCGCAACATGCACCGCGGCACGCGCGGCAGCATCCACCGCGGCACGCACCGCAACATGCACCGCGGCACGTCCTACAGGACGCGCGGGCAGCATCAGTGCAGGTCGGCGATCCCCAGCAGTGGGGGCAGGTCGCGCAGGTCGGTGATGCGGTGCGTCGGGACCGGACCGCCCGGCTCGGGCGCCGCCCCGGGTGGTGCGAACCAGACGGTCTCCATGCCGAGCTTGGCCGCCCCACCGATGTCCGCCTCGAGGTTGTCCCCGACCATCGTGACCTGCTCAGGCTGGGGCCCTCCGAGGACCTCGAGGGCGGCCTCGAAGATCGCCGGATCCGGCTTCGCGACACCCACCTCGTCGGAGATGACGGTGACCTCGCTGTAGCTGGCGAAGGGCGAGCCTTCGAGCCGTGGGCGCTGGACGTCGGCGAGGCCGTTGGTGATGAACGCGACCGGGAAACGGGCGGCGACCACCTCGACGACCTCCTCGGCGCCATCGATCAGGTGGCTCCTGGCGGCGAGGTGGTGGAGGTAGCGCTCGGAGAGCGCCGGGATGTCGACCCCGTCGAAGCCGTGGTCGGTGAAGAGCTCCTCCCACCGTTCGATGCGCAGCCGGGCGGCGGTGGTCTCGCCCCGCTCCAGGGCCTGCCAGTGCCGATCGTTGATCCGCGAGTAGCTGGCGAGCACGTCCGGCGTCGGACGCAGCCCCGCGTCGACCAGCGTCGCCGCCACGGCCTCTCGCGCGGAGGCGGCGTAGTCGAACAACGTGCCATCGAGGTCGAACAGCACCCAGCGCTCGTCGTCCACGGGCCCTCCTGGCGGGTTGACGGTGGAGGAGGACGGTCACCATCCTCGTGACCGTGAGGCTACGGTCAGAGCGACCGCGACGAGAACCCGACCCGGGAGGTCACCGGTGGCACGCGTCGGCATGCCGCGCAAGTGGGTGTTCGTCTGCCTCAACGAGCGCCCCGAGGAGCACCCCCGCCCGTCGTGCACCCGTCGCGGCAGCGGCGGCCTGTTCGAGGCGCTGCGCGAGGAGACCGGGCGGCAGGGGCTCGTGGACGTCAAGGTCGTGGCGTCGGGCTGTCTCGAACCCTGCATGGTCGGTCCGTCGCTCTACGTCGCTCCTGACGACGTCTGGTACGGCGGCGTCACCATCGAGGACGTCCCCCGGATCGTTGAGGAGCACCTCGCGGACGACCAGCCGGTCGAGTTCCTGCGGATCGGCCGCGAGGAGTTCGAGCTGTCTCCGCTGGCGGGCCGCAGCGACCTGCCTCCGGGCGAGATCCCGCCCGCCTGACCTGAGCCGCCTGACCTGAGCCGCCTGACCTGAGCCGCCTGACCTGCGGCGGGCACGGCCGTGACGTTGACGACCGGGGCCGGTCGGACGGGCTCGCCTGGCCTGTCCTGAGCCGGCCACGTACCCTGTGCGTCCAGCGCGCGTTCCTCGTTCCCGCATCCCGCCCGGAGGTGAGCCATCGTCGTGACCCCCGCGAGCGAAGGTGACCTGCTCCTGCGCGGCTACGACGCCATCGGGTTCTGGGTCGGCAACGCCAAGCAGGCGGCGCACTACTACCGCAGCGCGTTCGGCTTCCGCCTGACCGCCTACGCCGGCCCCGAGACCGGCGTCCGCGACCGTGCCTCCTACGTGCTCGAGCAGGGGCAGATCCGGTTCGTGTTCACGAGCGGGCTGTCGCGCGACCACGACATCGTCCGTCACCACGCGCGGCGTGGCGACGCCGTGCGCGACGTCGCCTTCCTCGTCCCGGACGCCGAGCACGCCTTCGAGCTCGCGGTCGAACGTGGCGCCGCCCCGCATCGGGCCCCGGCGACCCACGAGGACGACCACGGCAAGGTGGTCGTGGCCTCCATCGCGGTGTTCGGCGACACGATCCACTCGTTCGTGCAGCGCGATGCCTACGCCGGGCCGTACCTGCCCGGGTACGTCGCCATCGACGACGACCCGATCGCCGCCCCCTCCGGGCTCACCTCGGTGGACCACGTGGTGGCCAACGTCGAGGAGGGCCGGATGGACGACTGGGCGTCGTTCTACGAACGCATCCTCGCCTTCGAACCGCTGCGCCACTTCGACGACGAGGACATCTCCACCGAGTACACCGCGCTGATGTCCAAGGTCCTCACCGACGATGCCGGCAGGATCAAGATCCCGATCAACGAACCGGCAGAGGGACGCGGGCGCTCGCAGATCGCCGAGTACCTCGACGCCAACGCCGGGCCGGGCATCCAGCACCTGGCGCTGACCACCGACGACATCGTCGCGACGGTGGCACACCTGCGCGACCGTGGCATCAGCTTCCTCGAGGTACCTGCGGAGTACTACGCCGACGCCGAGGAGCGGGTGGGGCACGTGCACGAGTCCTGGGCCGACCTGGCCGAGCACGGCATCCTCGTCGATCGCGACGACGAGGGCTACCTGCTGCAGATCTTCACCGAACCGGTCCAGGACCGTCCCACGGTCTTCTACGAGATCATCCAACGCCGCGGCGCGACCGGGTTCGGCGTCGGCAACTTCCGCGCCCTGTTCGAGGCGATCGAACGAGCACAGCGACGTCGAGGCAACCTCTAGCCGGGCCAGGTCCCGCCGGTCGCGTCACCACCCACCTGCGGTTCTGGCTAGCCTCCGCGGCGGCGGGAGGTGCAGTGTGACGCGGGTGTCCTGGGACGAGTACTTCCTCGAACTGGCGCGGACCACCTCGACCCGGGCGACCTGTTCCCGACGTCGGCACGGTGCCGTGATCGTCCAGGGACGGCGCATCGTCGCCACGGGCTACAACGGCGGGCCCTCGGGCTACCCCCACTGCGAGGACGGCGGCTGCCCCCGGGCCCTCTCCGAGGCCGAGCAGGGCCACGAGTACGAGGACTGCATCGCGATCCACGCCGAGGCGAACGCGTTGCTGTTCTCCTCCCCCGAGCAGCGCGAGGGCGCGTCGCTGTACTGCACCGGCGCGCCCTGCTTCGGCTGCGCCAAGCTGATCGCCAACTCCGGGGTCAGCGAGGTGGTGGCCGCCGGCAACCGCTACGAGGGGTGGGAGTCCGTGCGGGACTTCCTCCGGGGCTCGGGCGTGCGGGTCCGGGTGCTCGACGGCCTCGAGGGGATGCCGTCGCTCGACCTGCGCTGACCTGACGTCGTCGGCACCCCTTCGCCGCGGCGCAGGCCGACCCCGGCCACGTCCCTGGCAAGCCCCTCGCACGTCGCGGGGGTACGTCGCGGGGGCACGTCGCGGGCAGGACTGGGCCGCGACGACGGGCGCACAACGAAGCGTCCCCCCGGTGGGAGGGCCGGGGGGACGTCGAGCGCTCGGGGCCGG
>SL_3KL_010_SEDDRAFT_10002096_pt1 | contig 18266 bp, 19 predicted proteins | sample SodLakKL_010_SED_2_FD_10381 | JGI IMG/M metagenome (IMG submission 10381) | reverse complement strand
TTTGTGATGGCGGCTGTTAACGTGGTCTTTCCGTGGTCAATGTGTCCTATGGTCCCCACGTTCACATGCGGCTTGGTTCGCTCAAACTTCTGCTTTGCCATCTTGTCTTCCTCCCATGCGTTTTAAATTTACTCAGTTTGTTTGTATTATTAGATGAAGGCCATTCCACCTTTATTTGGCCAATATTTTATTTGGCCAACTTTTACAAAAACCACCGTATAGCCCCACCGTATAAATATGGAGCCCACGACCGGAATCGAACCGGTGAACCTCTTCCTTACCAAGGAAGCGCTCTACCGACTGAGCTACGTGGGCAATTATGACACTTAATTTTCCGAAGGCTGGTTGAGGCTATCCAATCTATGACAGGATGGAGCGGGAGACGAGTCTCGAACTCGCGACAGCCAGCTTGGAAGGCTGGCGCTCTACCAACTGAGCTACTCCCGCTCAAAATATACCAAAAGACTTTGCATGAAGCCATGTAGTAACCGTAACCCCGGAATATTTCCGAAATCTCCTACATCCGGCTTTATTTACGGATGGTGGTGGGGGGAGGATTTGAACCTCCGAAGGCTTCGCCGACAGATTTACAGTCTGTTCCCTTTGACCACTCGGGAACCCCACCCAAAAAATTCCGACATATTAAGGTATCGAGAATTGGCTATCTGTTTAAACCGTAGTTATCAGGGCCAGCATCTCAACACCTGGAGCCAGCGGAGGGACTCGAACCCCCGACCCACTGATTACAAATCAGTAGCTCTACCTGCTGAGCTACGCTGGCTTAATTCATAATTAGAAAGATCAAAAAAAACTGACGGCAACATGTACCGTCATTAAAGAATTACCACTTATAGCAACCTGTTCCGTTAAAATCAACGTTAAATTTTCCTTGTTTCATATAATTTTTGGGAATTAGAACAATTTATATGCGCAAAAATAACAAAAAGGTCTCTTTTTAATGTATTTTCTTGTTTTTTTAGAAATTTTCATTGTTGCAGGTATTTAATAAGGTGCCTGGTGGAATTAAAAAAGTTGTATAATACATCCTGAAATTTTCTTTTGGTTCTGTTTCACCCATAAACAGTTCATAAGAACTTGACAAACTATTGCTTTTATGGGTAGACAAAAAAAATTCAAATTGATAGTTTAACGGCCGGCACTGACTTAGGAACATACCGGAAAAAAAGTTACGTTGCTCCAATTAAGTTATGCGAGGGATCAAATTTGAAAGTTAAACTGTATTATTTTATACTGCCGTTTTTGTTGTTTTTTACAGCATCTTGCGCTCCGCTGACCCCAAGCAAGAACGCCTTTAAGGAACATTCTTCCGGGGCATCTGAAAAACCGCAAGCTGTTTTTTCTCAGATACCCGATGGAGATAATGAAAAGCTTATAACCCAGCCACACGCTTTCGGCCGCAATAAAACAGCTAAGCAATCCGGTTTCAAAAAGCAGCCACTTGATTTGGCAGAAAAATTTGAAACAGAGAGCATCTCCAAAGGGCACTTTATTGATACCGCACTTGAGCTTTGCGAAACTGCTCAGGAATTCTGGCAGAAAGGCGAACTGGAAAATGCTCTGGATGCTTTAGACCAAGCTTATGAACTTATAATCCAAGTAGATACTTATGACAATCCGTTTTTGACCCAGCAAAAAGACGACCTTCGTTTTATGATTTCCAAAAGAATTCTGGAAATTTATGCCTCACGCAATATTGTTGTAAATGGAAAATACAAGGAAATTCCCCTTACCATCAACGAACATGTACAACGTGAAATCAACCTTTTCACAACAGGTGGAGAGAGGAGTTTCTTTATAGAATCCTACAAACGCTCCGGTCTCTATCGTCCGATGATCCTTGAATACCTGAAAAATGCGGGCCTTCCTGAAGAACTGTCATGGCTTCCTCTTATTGAAAGCGGGTTTAAGGTCAATGCCCTTTCCAGTGCACGAGCATTGGGGTTGTGGCAGTTTATACCTTCTACGGGATATAAATTCGGTTTGAAAAGGGACTACTATGTCGATGAGCGTCTCGATTTTGAAAAGTCCACGTTAGCTGCTATTGCCTATATGAAAGAGCTTCATCAAATATTCGGAGACTGGTCCACCGTTTTAGCGGCCTACAATTGTGGTGAGGGAAGAGTGCTTCGGGTTATTCGTACTCAAAATGTAAATTATCTTGACAATTTTTGGGATTTATATACGCGTCTTCCCAGGGAAACAGCCAGGTATGTTCCCAGGTTTATAGCCACTCTTCATGTGATAAACAATCTTGAAAAGTACGGCATGGATAGCATCGAGCCATATGAACCCCTGGATTACGAGACCGTAATACTCAACCGGGAAGCTCATCTCAGGGCTGTAGCACAAACCATGGATATCTCGGAAAACAAGCTGAAAAGCTTGAATCCGGAACTGCGCAATAACACATTGCCCGGTGAGGAATACACGCTGAGGGTGCCAATCGGCAAAAGCCAGATGCTCATGGCAAAAATCGATGACATTCCGGCCTATTCTTCTCAACCGGCAGTACGGCAAGGTAGCACCACTACAGTGCGTCACCACAGGGTCAGACGCGGAGAAAATATTTCATTAATTGCCAAAAGATATGGTGTCAGCACACAAGCCATTGCCAATGCGAATGGTCTTAACCGAAATTATTTGATTGTCACCGGTCAAACACTGACAATACCTCCGCCAGGTTCAACTGTTTCCGGAAGGACACACAAGACGTCATCCTCGAAACAAATTATCAATCATGAAGTCAGGGCTGGTGATTCTTTATGGGTACTGGCAAGAAGATATGGCACCACCACGAAAATGATACAAGAACTCAACGGGCTTAAAGATTCAAAGCTTTATATCGGCCAGATGCTCAAGATTGCCAACTCCTCGCATTCCACCGCAAGCCGGTCCAAATACAGTGTCAACCGGGGTGACACACCGTTTTCCATTGCCAAACGCCACAATATGAGCGTAAATCGTTTTCTTGAATTAAACAATCTCCACACCAACAGCAAAATTTATCCTGGGCAGACTTTTTATTTAGAATAATAAAATAACCTTCGCACTGGGGGTTCATTTTTTGCCCATCTGACTTTATATACCCCTCTGTGCGAATGAATTCGCACCTACACAGGTAAAATCACATCCGATGGAAATAAGGGACCTGGGGTGATAAAAATCACCCCAGGCACTATCTGAATTGCTGATATTCCACCCCATATTTTTTCGCTTTATAGCTGAATTTTCTAACGGTGGTTTTAAGAAGTTTAGCAGCATTGCTTATATTACCGCGGGTATTTTTCAGGGCGTCGATGATCATTTCCTTTTCCAGACCGGCTAAAGCTTCATCCATGGACTGTGCCGGAAGTGTATCTGATTCGGCACCTGTCTGAAGGGTTGGTGGAAGATGATAACTGTGAATGACACCCTCTTCGCATAAAAGAACAGCCCGTTCAATGCAATTTTCCAGCTCCCGGACATTTCCGGGCCAGTGATAGGCCATGAGCATATCGATGGCTGGTGTTGAAAAACGTCGTATTTCCTTGTGGTTTTCTTTTGAATATTTCTCAAGAAAATGATCGGCCAGAAGCAAAACATCGGTTTTTTTTTCCCTGAGCGGTGGAAGATATATGGGAAAGACATTCAGACGGTAGTAAAGATCTCCCCGAAAAGATTCTTCTTCCACAGCTTCTTCAAGATTTTTGTTGGTAGCGGCGATAATTCGCACATCAGTTTTGAGGGTTTTGTGACCTCCAACCCGTTCAAACTCTTTTTCCTGAAGCACCCGGAGCAGTCTCACCTGAACATCGAGGCTGATGGAGCCGATTTCATCCAGAAAGAGGGTCCCTTTGTCTGCGATTTCAAATTTTCCAAGTTTTTTATTGATCGCACCGGTAAATGACCCTTTTTCATGTCCGAAAAGCTCACTTTCAATCAGGTTGGTGGGAAGCGCCGCACAGTTGACTTTTACAAAAGGATTTTGGTTCCGGTGGCTGTTGTAATGAATCGAATTGGCTACAAGCTCTTTTCCGGTTCCGCTTTCTCCTCGGACAAGCACCGTGGCATTACTTCGGGATACCTGTGAAATCATTTGGAAAACCTCTCGCATTTTGTTGCTGTTACCCACGATATTGGTAAAACGATATTTTTTTTCCAGCTCATTTCTCAATCGGGAATTTTCTTTTTTGAGGTGTTCTTTTTCCAAACGAATATTTTCAAGGTTGATTGCATGACGTGCAATCATGGTGGCAACAACCGACAAAAGCTTCTCACCTTTCTGAAGAGAAAAATCTTCATCATAAGGTCTGTCCACGCTGAGAGCCCCGATGACCTGATTGTCCTTTTTTACAGGAACACAAATAAAAGAAAGTTCCTGGTCCAGCTTGATTTTACGAGTGGCTGTCCGGTTCAAAAAAAGGGGCTCTTCACTGATTTTCGGAATAGACACCGCCTTTCCGGTCTGGATAACCCGGCCGGTAATACCCTCCCCAAGCTTATATTTTACCCGCTCTATGGCATTTTTGGATAGTCCGTGGGCCACCTCTATATTGATCTCGTTTCGTATAGGATTTAAAATCGTGACTGTACCACGGGACATATTCATTGAATTGGATAAAAGATCCAATACATTATAAAGCGCCTTTTTCAGGTCCAAATGTTCATTCAAGGTTTCGCTGATCTCATACAACAGGGTGATTTCTTCGATTGCTTTCATTAGAATTAATCTACAAGGGTATTTTGATGTTGGTTTTTATGGATAATACAGCAGGTTATGGGCATCATGGATTCAGGGCTCCATGAGTTACATCTATTAAGAATATCAGATATAACAATAAAATCAACGATTCTTTTAGCCTTATGCGCACTTACCACCCCGATCACGGCCAGGAATAAAATCTTGACATAAATAACGCAATGCGTCATTTATATGTTCAAGGTAAATTTACCGTGAAAATATGGATGGACAATGTGGACTTTATGGACAAAATGGACGTTATGGACAGCGTCCGAACCATATCCAGTATCTGATTTTCATGATTGGGGGGTGAAATCCGAATTCAAGGCGCTATTCGGAAAATATAGACACCGCATTTGAGAAAAAACAGGCAAAGGAGAATTAAATGAGAATTGTTAAAAAATATGCCAACAGAAAACTTTATGATACCACAGACAAAAAATATGTCGCCATGGACACCGTAGCCAGGTTGATAAAAGATGGTGAAGAGGTTACTGTTATTGAAAACCATACCGGCCGTGATATAACAGCTGTTGTGGTGTCTCAGATTCTTGCCAGAGAAAAAACAGAAATAGCGCCCGAGATTTCTTCGGGAGTCTTAATCGAGCTGCTCAGAAAAGGGGGTGAGAGGGTTAAGGATTATTCCGATTATGCAAAAAAATGGATCGGAAAAAGCATTGACAAATCCATTACCGAGGTTTTAGGAAAAATGAATCTGGCAACAAGACACCAGATACAAAAACTCGATGAGCGCATCGATTTGCTTATGGAAAAGGTCGAGCATATTGAAAGGCTTCAGGAAAGAAAAGGTACGAAACCTGTAGCTGAAACGGAACAAATTGGAGGGGTTGTACCACCGAAAGAAACAGGGTAAAGTAAAAAGGTGATCGCAAACGTTCCCCCCTTTTAAAAAGGGGGGACAGGGGGATTTGAGGCGTTTTTAAATCCCCCTAAATTCCCCTTTGCCAAAGGGGGGGACTTGCTGCAACATCCCCTTAGGTTAGCGCCTATGGGAATCAGGGGAGGGAAAAAAATGGAAGATCAAAAAGATATTCAAAAACTTGTTAAAGAATCCGCCCATAAATGTTTTTTAGCGGGTGTGGGGGCCCTGTCTTTTGTCGGGGAAAAAGGAAGTCGTTTTTTTGAGGATTTAATTAAAAAAGGTCGGGATGTTGAGGCTAAGGGAAAAGAGGGCCGGCAGGGTCCTGTTTATGACAAATTGATGGACATGAAAGAAAGGTTTGAAAAATGTGGAGAAGCCATTGAAACTTCAATGGATGAAAAGATAAAAAAGGTAATTCAAAAAACCGGTCTTCCCACCAGAGAAGAAATTTCGGGATTAACCCAGCGGGTGGAGGCACTTATGGCTCAGGTGGAATCCATACTTCGAAAACACCATCCGAAAGATAACTCCACGGGCAATGTCTCCTCAAAAGATGTGACAGGTTCATGATTGTAAACCATTTATTTAACAGGCGCGTCATATTTGTGGTAGGCAAGGGTGGGACAGGAAAAACCACCGTGGTTGCGGCACTGGGCCTTGCAGCGGCAAAAAATGATAAAAAAGTGCTCGTGGTGGAAACCCAGGAAAACGATGCTCTTGGCATGCTGTTTGGCCAAACCCCCTTAAGGGAAAAGCCTTCTGTTTTAGGGCCGAACATATGGGGTGTCCGAATTAATTCAAAGATGGTATTGGATGAATACATCAAAAGATATGTCACCGTCGGGTTTGTTGCCTATCAAATTATTCACAGCCGGGTATTTGAACATTTTGCCGTGGCGGCACCGGGCCTAAAAGAAGTTATGAGCCTATCTGAAATTTGGCGTTTCGAGCAAAAAAGGGACCCGGAAACGGACGCTTTTTTATACGATCACATTATCGTAGACTCACCGGCCACAGGCCATGGGCTGAGTTTATTGCGGGTGCCGTCGACTTTGAAATCCATGTTTCAAACCGGGCCCATAGCCACACAAACCGGCTGGGTTCAGGATATGCTCCAGGATTCTTCCCGAACATGCCTGCTTTCGGTCACCCTGCCCGAAGAACTTCCCATAAACGAGGCGTTGGAATTTGAGCGTACCGCTGAAAATGATTTAAATATTCGGATGGCTTCAACCATAGTAAACATGGTCTATCCAAAAACTTTCAATACCGATGAAGTCAAGGCCATAGAAAAGCTTGATCATTTGGAAAACCAGAAAAACAATCCGTTAATCGAGGCCGCCCGAAGACATATTGCCCGCCGCAAGCTCCAGCAGGTTCATATCAGACGTCTTACAGAAGAAAGCGAGCATCCGGTTTTTCAGTTGCCTTTTTATGATACCAACAATCTTGCCTGGGAACAGATTGCAGATATTGCCGAGCAGATCAGGACAGGACTTTTAAAACTCAAATAAGAGATTTTGCAGCATGCTGGAAAAAATTTTTGAAAACAATGGCCCACGCATTATCGCATGTTGTGGGAGCGGAGGGGTTGGAAAAACCACCATTGCGGCTTCCCTTGGAATTATAGGGGCATTGAAGGGCCGGAAAACACTGGTACTAACCATTGATCCGGCCAAACGACTGGCCGATTCGCTGGGACTGGACAGTTTTGATCATGAGATTCGCCGGGTCCCTCCTGAGAAATTTTTAAAAAACGGCCTTAACCCCTCCGGTGAGCTTTATGCAATGATGCTGGATACAAAGCGGACATTTGACAAGCTGATTTCCCGGCATGCCTCGGAAAATTCACAAAAAAAAATATTAGGCAATCGTTATTATGAGCACTTGTCAAGCACTCTGGCGGGCTCCAGGGAATATATGGCCATGGAGAAACTTTACGAAATATATCATGATCACGAGTATGAACTGATTGTGCTGGATACACCGCCAACGCGGCGGGCCCTGGATTTTCTGGATACACCTCAACGCCTCCTTGACCTGTTGGGGCATCAGTTTTTCCTGAAGTTTTTCAGGCCGTATTTGTATGCAGGGCGGTTCGGTTTTCGGCTTTTCACCATTTTGGCATCGCCCATGCTTAAGTCAATGAGCCAATTGATGGGAAACCGGGTTTTAGAAGATGTGGCCGAGTTTTTCAACTTGTGGGACGATGTCATGTTTGAAGGATTTCGAAAACGGGCCAAAGGAGTTCAAAAACTCTTATCAAGCTCCGACACCCTGTTTTTTGCCGTGGGAAACCCCATGGCAAGACCCATGAAAGAAGCCCTTTATTTGTATGATCAAATCCGTAAAAACCATATCGCTTTCGGCGGGTTTATCATCAACCGGGTGCATCCGCAGTATCCCGAAAACATCCTGAATAATCCGGATTTTTCCAATTTAACGGATATTGATAAAACGTTATCGGAAAAACTATTGTTTAATCTTAAAAAGTTCAGAAACCTTGGCAACAGCGATGCGACAGCCATTGAAGAAATGAAAAATAAGGCGGGAGCAGGCATTCCTGTTGTCCAAATTCCCTTGTTTGATACCGATATTCACGACATTGACGGACTTCTGAAGGTCTGTGCTCATCTTTCCTAATCCACCAATTTTTTCAACAGTTCCAGATTTATCTGATCCATATTGTCTTCTTTCGGTGTTTCAATGATTTTGGGGATATGAAAAAACCGTGGATCGTTCATTATGTATTTAAAAGCGTCTGAACCGATAAAGCCTTTTCCAATATGCTCATGCCGGTCTATGCGGGAGCCCAGCTCTTTTTTTGAATCATTGAGATGAAAAAGATGCAGATGGCGAAAACCCACTGCCGATTCAAAGGCATCCATGGTGTGATTATAAGATTTTTGCGTGCGGATATCGTAACCGGCAGCAAATATATGGGATGTGTCCATGCAGATACCCACGTTTTTCTGCGGCGTTACTTTTTCCATGATTGCCGCCAGCTGTTGAAATTGTTGGCCAAGGCTTGTTCCCTGTCCGGCGGTCGTTTCCAAAAGAAGCAACGGGATATTTTCAGAAACCTGATCAAATATGACATTGATACTTTCTGCCAACAGGCGGATTCCCTCTTTTTCCCCGGCACCGTTGTGTGATCCCGGATGAAGCACCACGAAGGAAAGCTCAAGTTTTGCCGAGCGGAGCAATTCGTTTTTCAGGGCATGGATTGATTTGGTTCGAATACCCCGGTCTTTTGAAGCCAGATTGATCAGGTAAGCAGTGTGTGAAGCGACGATCTGAATGCCGGTCTGCTGCTTTGCTTTCGCAAATTCTTTGATTTTCTTGGGGGAAATATCCTTTTCTCTCCAAGAGTTGGCATTTTTTGTAAAAATCTGAAGGGTGGTGCATCCAAGGTTTTGGGCTTCATAAAGTGCTTTATCAAAACCTTTGGCTATGGAAAGATGAGCACCCAGCAGCCCTTTTTTATCAAGGCTTTTATTCATTCACACCATCATGCGGTCTTTTCCGGATAGCTGCAAAGATGATAAAGGGGACAGTCCTTACAAAGGGGTTTTCTGGCCTGACAATATTGCCGCCCGAAATAAATAAGCTGGAGAGAAAAGCTATCCCACTGATGCCGGGGAATAATTTTCATCAGGTCGAATTCAATTTTAACCGGGTGCTTGTTTCGGCTCAGCCCGAGTCTTTGGGATATTCTTGACACATGGGTGTCAACCACAATGCCGGGAATACCAAAAGCACTCCCCAACACAACGTTTGCGGTTTTCCGACCAACCCCCGGAAGGCTTATGAGAGCTTCCAGATTATCCGGAACAACACCGTCATATTTTTGTACCAGAGCATTGGCGCAATTTTTGAGATTTTTGGCCTTGTTTTTGTAATAGCCGGTTGGACGGATCAGTTTTTCCAAAAGCAACTGATCTGTTTTCACAAAGTCTTCAGGTGTTTTCAATTCTCTGAAAAGCTCTTCGGTAACCTTGTTGACCTGTTTGTCCGTGCATTGGGCGGATAAGATGGTTGCCACCAGAAGCTGGAAAGGACTTGAATGGTTAAGCTGGGTCTTGACATCAGGATAGGTATTATTTAGTATTCCAATGATTTCAGCGGCCTGTTCGGTTAATTCCATAATCTGATCCTAAATATTACTCGATGTTCAAAATAGACGGAATATATAACATCAATGAATGCAAATCAAGATAAGATTAAAGCGCTGGGACTTTGCAGCGGGGGGTTGGACAGTATCCTTGCCGCTCTGGTGCTTCAAAAACAGGGTATCCATGTGGAATGGATTTGTTTTGAAACCCCTTTTTTTTTCTCGGACAAAGCCAAAAAGGCTGCCCAGATTACCGGAATTTCCCTGACAGTCAAAGATATTACCGAAACATACCTGGAAATGCTTCGAGACCCCAATTGCGGTTATGGTAAAAACATGAATCCATGCATGGACTGCCATGCTCTCATGTTCAAGATGGCAGGAGAGATCATGTTCAAAAGAGGCTGTCATTTTTTATTCAGCGGCGAGGTGCTGGGCCAGCGTCCTATGTCCCAGACAAGAAACGCATTGAAATATGTTGAAAAGCACTCGGGAATGAAAGGGTATATATTGCGTCCGTTGAGTGCGCAGAAGCTCGATGAGACCATACCTGAACAAAAAGGATGGGTAGACCGGCAAAAGCTCATGGATATTGCTGGAAGAGGCCGCAAGCGCCAAATAGGATTGGCGGCGGAATTTGGAATCACACAATATCCTGCACCCGCGGGGGGGTGCCTTTTGACGGATAAAGATTATTGCAGGCGCTTGAAAGATCTTTTGGATCATAAAAAGAACGTTTCTGCAAATGAACTCACGCTTTTAAGGTATGGACGGCATTTTCGGACCCTTAGCAGGGTCAAGATCATTGTAGGGCGCACCCAGCAGGACAACAAAAATATTTATAAATATCATGACCCTGAATCGGAGACCATCATGACGGTGGCCAATCATCCCAGCCCCGCCGTTCTGGTTTCCGGCGGGGCAAACCCCGGAGAACTTTATCTTGCAGCAGCCATTTGTGCCGGTTACAGCAAAATGCCCGATAAACTTACCGTCGAGGTCAGAGCTACCAGTAAAAAAGGATCCGATATTCTGCGGGTTCTTCCGGTAAAACCATCAGAAGTGAAACATCTTCTTGTCTGAGACACACCTTGTCCTGAGCTGACCGCAGGCAGCGGAAATATCGGCTCCCTTGCTTTGGCGAATCATCACGGTGTAGTTTTCGTCTAGTAGAATTTTTTGAAAATCCATAATCACCGAATCATCGGGACGCTTGAACTCACAGCCTTCAAATTCATTGAAAGCAATAAGATTTATTTTGGCGCGAACCGGCCGCAGCAGCTTTGAAAGCCGTTTGGCATCTTTCCGGGAATCGTTGATTCCTTTAATGAGAACATATTCGAAAGTTATCATCCCCCCCGGTTTCAATGGATATTTCCGGCAGGCTTCGAGCAGTGTTTCGATGGGGTACTTTCGGTTGATGGGCATTAAAAAGCCCCTGGTGGCATTATCTGCAGCATTCAAAGAAATGGCAGGTTTTACCGGCGAATCATAACCCAAAACACCCAATTTGGGCACAACCCCTGCTGTTGACACGGTAATCCGCCGGGATGAAATTCTCAGTCCGGTTTCATTCCCGGTCAGTATTTCCAAGGCACCCAACAGATTTTTATAATTGGCCAGGGGCTCGCCCATTCCCATAAAAACAACGTTGGTCAGCCGTCGATGGTCTATGGCCTCATATTCGACTTGCCTGACCAGATCTCTTACCTGAGCGATGATTTCGCCCCGGGTGAGATTTCTCACTAAACCGTTTCGGGCCGTGGAGCAGAAACGACATCCCTGAGCGCAACCCACCTGACTGGAAATACATACTGTGAAATGGTTTTTCTCCGGAATGATGACGGTTTCAATACAATTTGAATCTTTCAGTTCGAAAAGATACTTACGGGAATCATCTTTGGAATGTTCCACTGCGTTGACTTTCAAGCGATCGATTGTAAAATGGGCAGCCAGAAGGTTCCGCAATTCTTTGGAAAGGTTGGTCATTTCAGAAAAATGATCCACCTGGTGCATATAAACCCACATTTGTATCTGTTTTGCCCGGTAGGGTTGTATGTTATGCTCTGCTAACCACTGAACCAGTTCTTGTTCTGATAACTCTTTAATATCTTTTAAACGTGACATTGCTCTGCCAATAGTATATGTATTTATTGTATTATCTCCATTTTTCAGGGATAATAATTTTCTTGACATACCATTTATTCCAATATATTTTCAAGGTTTTAGTTCAATATGGATTCGGAGTTAAAGCATGTTTGATAATTTGTCTGAAAGACTTGAAGCCACCTTTAAAAAACTTAAAGGACACGGTAAACTATCTGAAAACAATATTCAGGAGGGCCTCAAAGAGGTGCGTCTGGCACTTTTGGAAGCAGATGTTCACTACAAGGTGGTGAAAGATTTTGTTTCGGAGATCAAAGAACGTTCTTTGGGCCAGGAGGTCATGGCCAGCTTAACACCGGGCCAGCAGGTTGTAAAAATCGTCAATGAAGAGCTTTCCCAATTGATGGGTTCCAGGCATGAGGCGCTTAACCTGGAGGGGGCCAAACCGGTTTCGATCATGCTGGTGGGACTTCAGGGCTCGGGTAAAACCACCACCGCGGGCAAGATCGCTGTCTTTTTGAGAAAAGACGGAAAAAAACCCTACATGGTTTCGGCGGATGTGTATCGGCCTGCCGCGATTGATCAGCTCAAAAAATTGGGTGAGCAGCTATCTGTTCCCGTTTTTGACTCCACGGCAGAAATGGACCCGGTACAGATATGTCTCCAGGCCCGGGTTGAAGCCCAAAAACTGGGATGCGACACGATTTTAATGGATACTGCGGGTCGTCTTCATGTGGATGACGAATTAATGAACGAGCTTGTCCGAATCAAAGAAGCGGTGAATCCTTCGGATATTTTACTGGTCGCCGATGCCATGACCGGCCAGGATGCTGTCAATATTGCCAAATCCTTTGACACCCTTCTGGATATCGGGGGTGTGGTCTTGACCAAAATGGATGGTGATGCAAGAGGCGGGGCCGCCTTATCCATCAGGGCCATAACAGGTAAGCCTATCAAACTTATCGGTACGGGAGAAAGATCAAACCAGCTGGAAACTTTTCATCCGGACCGGATGGCTTCACGAATTCTGGGAATGGGAGATGCTTTAACCATCATTGAAAAAGCGCAATCAATGGTGGATGAAAAAAAAGCCATTGAACTGCAAAATAAGCTGAGAAAAAGCCAGTTTACTCTGGACGATTTCCGGGACCAAATGGCTCAAATTCGAAAAATGGGGTCTTTGTCGGAACTTATCGGCATGATTCCGGGAATTAACAAAATCAAACAATTGAAAAATGCTCAGATTGACGACAGGGAACTGGTAAAAATAGAAGCCATTATCAACTCCATGACTATGCAGGAGCGCAGCCAATATAACATTATCAATGGCGGAAGACGCAAAAGGATCGCCAAAGGAAGTGGCACAACGGTTCAGGATGTCAATAAGTTATTAAAGAACTATGCTCAAGTGCTCAAAATGATGAAAAAATTTAATAAAGACGGCATGCGCGGCCTTGGCCGCATGAATTTGCCATTCTAAAACAGTTTGAAAATTCAAGGAGAAAACAAACGTATGGCAGCAAGAATCAGATTGGCCAGACACGGTGCCAAAAAGAGACCTTTTTACCGAATTGTTGTAGCAGATCGGGAGTGTCGCCGGGATGGCCGCTTTATTGAGATTGTCGGTACCTATAATCCATTGAAAGAGCCGGCGGATGTATCCCTCAAACAAGATCGCATAGACTACTGGTTGGAAAAGGGAGCGAAACCGACGGATACGGTAAAAAATATCATCAAAAGGCAAAAGGCACCCGAGGGGGCTACCGTATAAGCCTTATAAGCCTTGTACACCCATTTCTCAACGGCCAGCAAAGGAGACTTACATACTATGAAAGATTTGATCAAGTACATCGCTCAGGCACTTGTGGACAAGCCGGAAGAGGTATCCGTAGAGGAAATTTCAGGAAATCAAACATCGGTACTGGAATTGAAGGTCGCAAAGGAGGATTTGGGGAAAATTATCGGCAAACAGGGACGAACTGCACGGGCAATGCGAACCATATTGAGTGCGGCATCGGCCAAGGTTAAAAAACGGACGGTTCTGGAAATAATTGAGTGACCTGGAAATAAACACTTTTTCAAAAGATCGGTTCGTTTGTATTGGAAAAATTGTCGGGCGTCATGGTTTCAAAGGAATATTAAAGCTTCATGCCTATACTGAGTCCATGAGTTTTTTCCAACCCGATGCCCAAATCTGGGCCCGAAATTTAAGCGGCGGATTTTGCCGGTTTACCATCGAATGGATTAAACCCCATAAAAAGGGGTTTCTTATTTTTTTTAAAGATGTTCTTTCTGAGGGACAGACTCAGCATCTTATAAATGCCGAGCTGTTTATCCAACGGGACCAAATGCCGGAACCCGATGAAGGAAGCTATTATTGGGCTGACCTGATAGGCCTTTCGGTTTATACCTTGGAAAACATGTATTTGGGTAAATTGGAATATATCTTTAGTACCGGTAGCAATGATGTTTTTGTGGTAAAGGACCACGGAACAGAAAAACTGGTTCCGGCTCTGGAATCCGTGGTGAAAAAAATCAACCTGTCGGAAAGGACTATGCACATTCAACTCCCCGAAGGATTATGATGCAATTTGTGGTGTTAACCCTGTTTCCGGAGCTCTTGGAGTCATTTGGAAACCATGGGATAATCCGGCGGGCAGTCGAACTTCAAAAAATATCGTTGAAAACGATCCAGATCAGGGATTTTGCAGAAGGCAGGCATCGGGTTACTGATGACAGACCCTACGGTGGAGGGCCCGGGATGGTAATGAAGCCCGAACCTATTGCCAGAGCGTTGCAGGCGGCTTCCATGGAAGCACCGGATGCTTTAAAAATACATCTCACACCCCAGGGCAGGCCCTTTTCCCACACGATAGCCGGCGAACTTGCCCAAAAAAAGGGGCTCATTCTCCTCTGCGGCCGGTACGAGGGCATAGACGAGCGCATAGGTGATGGGTTTATTGATGATGAAATTTCTATCGGAGACTATATCCTGACAGGGGGTGAAATTGCCGCCATGGTGGTTATCGATGCTGTCAGCCGTTTTATCCCGGGTGTTTTAGGCTGTGCTGATTCATGTGAAGATGATTCTTTTTCAAAACGTCTTCTGGAGCATGCCCACTATACCAGGCCCTATGAATTTAACGGGGAGGCTGTCCCCGAAATCCTGCTTTCGGGGGATCATCAGCGAGTTAAACACTGGCGCCTGCTGTCTTCAATGATCAGAACCTTACTAAAAAGAAAAGATCTGCTTTTCCGCCGTTTATTAACCCATGAGGAACTGGATATTCTCCAGGACTTTCAAAAAGATATCCAATCGATTCTTGAGTATCAACGGCAGGCGCAGAATAACGGGAGAAATGACCAATAGCTGCCCAAAAAAGGAAGGAGTAATGACCGGCGGAACCCAATCAGTATATTAAAAATGATAAAATCGATTTATCGGTGGCGCTTATCCATTACCCTGTACTCAACAAGTACGGGGAAACCATTGCATCAGCGGTAACCAACCTTGATCTTCATGACATAGCACGTGCTGCCAGAACTTATGGGGTCAAGACATTTTACGTGGTCACCCCCCTGCAGGATCAGCAAATACTGGCACAAAAAATTATTGGCCACTGGATTGAGGGATTCGGAGGAAAATACAACCCTCATAGAAAAGAGGCCGTAGAGTTAATCCGGATCATGGACTCCATAGAGTCGGCTATGGAGAATATCCGGCAAAGAAGTGGCAAAAAAGAAGTAAGGACGGTTGTTACCAGTGCAAAACAAATTGAGGGCAGTATCGGATATGGGCAACTGAGGTATCTGATTTCAACAGGTAGCCCTTACCTTCTCATGTTTGGCACGGCCTGGGGGCTCTCCGGGGAGGTTATCTCCAGGGCTGATTATTTCTTAAAACCCATTTCCGGAACAAAAGAATATAACCATCTATCTGTACGGTCTGCTTCGGCTGTAATTTTAGACCGGCTTTTGGCAAGAAATGAATAATGTGACTGGCAATAAACTGTTAAAAACACTTTACACTGTTCATGGGTGGAATGGACCCATATGGAGATTAGCCATGGAAATAATTAAAAATTTAGAAAAAGAAATGATTCGGATGGATCTTCCGAGCTATTCAATTGGAGATACGGTAAAAGTTCATGTAAAAATCAGAGAGGGTGAGAAAGAGCGTATACAGATTTTTCAAGGGGTTGTAATCAGCAAGAGAAACAATGGCGCCCAATCTACTTTCACGGTAAGAAAAATTTCCTATGGAGTGGGTGTGGAAAGAATTTTTCCTTCAAATTCACCTTTCATTGATCATATCGAGGTAGTGACCAAAGGTCGGGTACGTCGGGCAAAAATTTACTACTTGCGAAAGCTCAGGGGTAAGGCGGCAAGGATTAAAGAGAAACGTTTTTAGTTAATACCTGAACGAAAACTCCCCTCCCTCTGGGATGGTTTGAGGGCATAGGAGCTAACCTGAGGGATGTTGCAGCAAGTCCCCCTTTAGTAAACTGGTCTTTACCCACACTTGACACAGTGGGTTATCAAGAAGTCGCCTCGTACCCACGTTCTCACGCAGGGAATGGTAACAAGAAAAATTCCATAACCATCGATATGAGGACTCTCGGGTATTAAACCCGAGAGTCCTCAACCATTAAATAAAATAACAAAATGGTAAACGGTATCTTTGGGATTGAAAAAATGTCACGCCCTTTCAGGGCTTTTTTGGGTGGGTGGTCAACCCAGGGCGCTGCCCTGGGCTATGTATGTATAGCCCTTTGAGGGCAGGATTCGCAGGTTGCAGGGTAAAGGAGGCCTGAAAGGTCGATACATAATTCAGCCCAGGGCAGCGCCCTGGGTAGAGGCCCCTAAAATATTAAGCCCTGAAAGGGCGCGACATAAAAAATAACAGAGGTCCATAAAAAGAAAAAAATTGGCACCGTGGTTATAGAAACAATTTGATAAATCACAACATCATAAGTACCCTGTGTCATGTGTGGGTAAAGACCAGCTTTTAAAAGGGGGGGGAACCTTTGCGATCACCTTTTTACTTTACTGTTAACCGATCCAACTTTCCAAACATCCAAAATAAACATCTCTTAGGTTAACGCCTATGCAACCGGATCCCTGGGGTTTTGAAAAAAAGGTAAACCAGCAAGGCTTTTGTCTTATAGCCGGGGTTGATGAAGCCGGACGGGGGCCATTGGCCGGCCCGGTGGTTTCTGCCGCGGTGATTCTTTCATACGGTTTGCACATTCCGGGGATCGGAGATTCCAAAAAACTGACTTCATCAAAGCGTCATATGTTGTATGAAAAAATTTATGACTCTGCTCAGGCTATAGGAATCGGCATTGTCGATGGATTGGAAATCGATCGAATCAATATACTCAAAGCCGCGTTACTTTCCATGGCGATTGCTGTTAAAAACCTGAAACCGGCGCCGGATTTTCTTCTTATCGACGGCAAATTCCCCATTGGGATAAACTGTGCTCAGCAGCCGGTTGTCAACGGAGATAACCTGAGCATTTCCGTTGGGGCGGCATCTATAATTGCCAAGGTGACCCGGGATCGAATAATGGAAAAATATCATGATGAATACCCGGAATATGGCTTTAACCGTCACAAAGGCTACGGTACCAAAGCACACCGGGAGGCCATTATACGTTTTGGCTGCTGCCCCATTCATCGAAAAACCTTTAACGGAGTTAAGCAGTATTTATAAATTATGCTCACGCGGGAACAAGAATACGGTGCCAACAGTGAAGCGTTGGCGGTAAGGCATTTAAAAAAGCATGGTTATAAAATAATCAAGAGAAATTATCGCACGAAAATGGGTGAAATCGATATTATCGCAAAGGATGCCGATACTATCGTGTTTATCGAGGTGAAGGCTCGAAAATCAGGTGCTTATCATCCCAAAGCTGCTGTCACCAAAAGCAAGATGCGAAAAATTTCCATGGCCGCTCTTTACTATTTGAAATCGACCAGGCAACTCAATGTCAGAGCAAGGTTTGATGTGGTGGCCATTGGCTCGGGTGAGAATAAAGATGACAATATAGAAATTGTTAAAAATGCCTTTGAGCTTGCCTACCGGTAGGTTTTTATACCACGTCAATTTTCCTATCAGAAAAAATAAAATCCCAAAATTTTATCATACTCATCTTGAAAACAAAATTCAGCGCCGATATTATTTTTATCTATTCTTCTAATCACCACTTCTTTGTTGATCAAAGATTTTTTTTGATCGTCGAGCCTGAATTCTACCAAAAGCTTTTCACCGACTTTGCGCAAATGGCTTTGGCTGGTTTTAAATTCAAGGCCCCGGCGCGAAAGGTTTACCACGGTTATGGGAAACTGTTTCGAAGCGTTTTCTAACGTATAAAAACCATGGAGCATGGTTTTTTTGCGGTAAAACTTGCGACGCTCCA
>SL_3KL_010_SEDDRAFT_10002095_pt1 | contig 18269 bp, 23 predicted proteins | sample SodLakKL_010_SED_2_FD_10381 | JGI IMG/M metagenome (IMG submission 10381) | reverse complement strand
TTAGATAACCATGAAGATAAAGCAGCAGCGTAATTCACCTGCAAAAAAATATCATTTCATGATTGTCAAGAATTAAAATCCGAAAACTCAAGAATATGAACATCTGTCAAAAGCTCAAGTTTTTCTTGCATCTTTTCATACTCTTGTACATCCAGAAGAACAGCAACGCCTTTTCCATGCTGGGTAATGATCAAAGGTCTTTTTGTATTATGGACCTGCTTTATAAAATTGGCGATACCTGTTCTTACCTCAGACAAAGGTTTAATATCCTGGTCGATTTTCAATCTCTGCATTTTCCACCCCATATTTATGCTTTGTTGTACAATATAGCGTACAACAAATGGTCCATACAAGTTTTTTTAAGCATCACAACAAATTTAAGGAAGGTTCTGTTTTTTGCAGATCCGCTAAAACAGTTTCTCCTGGCTTTAAAGAATTCATATTTTGGGACCATAGGTTAAATGCTTTAACCTTTATCTGTGCACCGAGACGCTGGAGATAGACAATTATTTTTTTGCTTCGTAGGTTGGTGCATTAGGGGGTGATTTTCCTTTTAGCACCTGATGATAATATTGGTATGTAATTGGGGTGCCTTGTTTAAGGATTTCGCTGCTGACAACATCACCTATAAAAACGGTATGGCTTCCGAGATCTACCTGATCAACAACTTTTGCTTCGAGAACGGATATGGCGTGTTCGATGATTAAAGGACAACCGGTAATGCCTTTTTTAAAAGCCACTTTGGACAGCTTGTCAATGTCCCTTCCAGATTTAAAGCCAAAAGGACCCAGGAAAGTCATGGGTGTAGATTGATCCAGCACCGATGCAGAAAATACTTTGCTTTTTAAAATGAGACCATGAGTAAAATTCTTTTTGTTAATGATGACCGCAACTCTTGGCGGATCTGAGGTTACCTGTATTAAGGTGTTAATCACTTGCCCGTTTAGCCGACCTTCATCTGCGGAAGTTACAAGGTACAATCCATAACTCAAGTCACGAAAAACGCTGCGATCTATTTTTTGTTCCATTGTGCAAAAGCCTCCTCAAATTTAAATATTCTTCGGATGTGGTTTTATTTGTGAAACTCCTTAAGAACTTGTTTTAAAATCTCATCAACATAATTTATATCCTCAATAACTTCTTGAGGCGCGCCACCCTGGGTACATACATTTCTGATAACGAGAAGAAGCGGTGGCATCTGGCGTAGATCTCTCACAACTTCCCAGCTCATAGCTTCTTCAATATGAAATATAGCACGGTCAGAACCTTCAAAGCCAAAAGCCTTTACGACAGATTGACGGAGACAACCCCAGGCTCCCTGCAGGTCTGATAAGATTGTTTTTTCGTATCCGGTTTTTTCTTCATCAAATGTCATGTTCACCTTATAACATATGGGCGGGATGCCATCCATTTTTTCAGCCTTTCTGAAAGCCATCCCTCCAGTTTCGGAACTAAATAAAAGCATGGATGAAGCAAGTTGTTTTGTGACGTGATGACGCCTTGTTTTTCAGCAATCTCAGCCAGTTGTGTGCTTGGATAAATACGGACACCCGCCGTAATTTTTAGGGCGTCAAGTTGAAGGGAATCAACAAAAGCAAGGCTTTCTTCTACGGTTTCCCTTGTTTCTCCAGGAGTTCCCAACAACAAAAACCCCATGCGCTCAATGTTGTGATGGACAAGCAAGGTTGAAATTTTCCGCACATCTTCTGGTAAAAATCGCTTATTCAAGTTTTTTAATATTTGCTCAGAGCCACTTTCAAAACCAAGACTGACATGTTTGCAGCCAGCCGCTGCCAAAAGCTCAACCAACTCTTCGTCAACATTTTTAGGATACAGGATACAGCTCCAACTTATATCCAGGTTTCTTTCCGTGATGCTTCGGCATAATTTTTTGGCATAGGCCGGGGGTAAATTGAATGTGTTGTCCACAAAAAAGAATTTCCTACATCCTGCTTCAGCCCATTTCTCAATCCAGTCTGCAATAATTTCGGGTGAACGCTTTCTGATGATGGTGCCTTCAATAACCGGGGTGGAACAATAACTGCATTTGAGAGGGCATCCCCGTCTAGTTTGCACAGGTATCCAGAGCTGCTTGTTTTTGACCATCGAAACAGAAAGTATTCCTGGGTCAGGAAGTGTCAACGCATCCAGTCTTCCAGCAAATTCTATTGCACTTTGCAAACTACGGCTACGGATATAAAGTCCCGGCAACCCCGAAAGATCATGGCCGTTTTCCAGCCGTGACAACAGTACCGGAAAAGCGATTTCACCCTCACACGCAATTCCAAGATCCGCATTAAGGTATGTGAGTGTACTTTCAGGAAATATGCTATATCCTGCACCGCCAAGGACAATAGGCGCATCAGTCAACTCCCGGCATACTGATATAACCTCTTTTACTTTATCAAGTAAAAATACGGGCGCTTCAAAGTTCTGATCATCAATGTTTCTGACCGAAATTCCGATACATTTGGGGCAAAATTCAGTGATGGCTTTTTTAATTATAGCACTGACGTTTGTTTCAAACATAAGATCAAGCATATTTACATCATGGCCAGCTTTTGCAACAGCAGCAGACACGCAAGCAAGGCCCAAAGGTATGACCGGCATGTTAAACTGTTCAGTATTGGCTGAAATTAAAAGAACTTTCACCGATAAAACTCCACGCTGACCGCTTTCCCTATTTGACAACAGGAAGGATTTTCCGAAAGTTTTCAGTGTTTGCCCGGTATGCCCACTGAAATATAACAATTTCTGTTGAGCTTACTAAGGCTCCGGCCTGTCGCAAAAGATCTATGGCGATGTCGCGGTTTTCTATTTCTCGGGATGCCACCGCATCGGCCACCAGATGTATCTGAAATCCTGCCTTGATAAGATCCAGACAAGTTTGTAGAACACATACATGGGTTTCCATCCCAGCCACTATGATCTTATTGCGCCCGAAAGAATGAATAGCGGAAAGAAAATCCCTTTCCATACAGGCACTGAAGTGCTCCTTTTGACATACCACGGGCGACCTGATTTTTTGGAGTATTTCGGGGTGGGTTTCACCAAGACCCTTTTTGTACTGTTCTGTCAAAAGAATCGGAATACCAAGGATATTGGAAGTCTGTATGAGTTGATTCACTCTACCGGCAACCTTTTCCCAAGTATTTATAACCTTGAGCATCCCCACTTGAAAATCGATTATCAAAAGAAGACTGTCTTTACAACCGGCAATAAATTCATGACGAATCATCAGCCATCCTAAAATATAAAGGTTTATGTTGAATCCATGTCTTTGTAAGCATCTTTCGTAATTCTTGGAGTGCATATAGCCAAAAAAATAGATCCGAATTACCAATATTGGTAATTCCGATGTGTAAAGCCACTTCAGTGGCTTAGGAGTAGATTTTGTCGACTTTGTTTCCCAAGATTTCCAGCCATCTATTTCAGGCGGATATTGAAGTAAAAGCCAAATACCTTTGTTGTTACCTGATTTAATTATAGCCGCTAAAAAAATACCACCCACAACAAGGCTTTTAGTATTACCGTGAATGCCAAAGCAGGCTTTTGCGGGGCAGCTCGTATTTTCGAAGACCAAGGTAAAAAATTGTACAAAAGGCTCTGACAACTTATTATCAATGTTTCGGTCATCTTGTATCCATTGTGTAATTTTATTTTCCCACCGGTGTTGATTCATAACTCCACCACCCAATACACGATAATCGGTATATTTGGGCCGTCGCCGATCCACCGTATCGTTTTCAAAAACACACGCTAAACCAATACCTATCAACTAACCAAGCTGCTCATTGTTTTAAAGCAAAAGAGGCCTTACCCCGAATGAGTCCATTTTTATGGGAACCCACCTAGCGTGTCAACAAAAACAGAGTCATATTTTCCTCGAAACCGAAAACCATTATTTAATATTCCTTTACACTTGGGTTTCGGAGGTGTAGGTACACAAAATGGCTGGAAGCGGCCCTGGGCCGACTCATTGCAAACTGAATGAGATTCAGTGTTTACCTACAGGATATAGCGGGGCGAGGATGTGTTTACTAAAGCTTCTGTACGTCTACTACCGTTTTGGGAGAATCTATTTCCAATTTCCCAAGCAAATCTCTTACCGGAGACCGCAATTCGTTTCTCCGCAAAAATCGATGCGTGTCAGTGCGAAACTCTGTTAGCTGGATCTCATCCAGATATCTTCCAATCTCTGGCCATGGTTTATTGCACGCATTCTCCGCTATCCGCTCGATCAAAAGCGACAGCACGCATATTTTCACATGCCCCTCGATTCTTTTGGGTAGCCAGTGATACATCGGAGTCATTTTGCTTCCCTGAGATTGTAGCAAAGAATGTAGCGTCTCCGGCGCATGCCGTCACAGATGACAACCTCCTTGGCCTTGAGATTGTCTTTGACGTCCACGTATCTTCCTTTTTTGGAAAGCACGTGTTCTCTGACCTCTTTCACGCTTGCCATTCGAGTTGTTAAAAGATACTTGCCGCACGCCCGTGCAAGGTCCTTTCGATTGCTTTCGGAGTTCATCCCGGAATCGGCAACAAACAGGGCCCGGTGAAGGTTCCAGCCACGCAGGTCTTCACGGGCCTGCTTTACGGTATCGACATCCGAAGTGCTGCCAGGAAAAACCCACGATCTTACCGGCAACCCCTCGGCAGTTACCGCCAAGGCGACCACAACCTGTGGAGCCCAGTATCCCTCCTTGGCTTGTCCGAATTTTCTAAGGCCTTCCTGGCCCTCATCTTCGTTGTCTATATAAAAGGAGACCGACGTCGTGTCATAATAAACCAGTACCACGTCGCGGTTGAACAGATTTGCCGTATGCCAGAAAAGAGCATGTTCTACCTCGTTGGCATGTTCATGCAGATGGTCCATGGCATAGTACATATGATCGAGACTGAGCCCTTTGCACGAGGGCATGTGGATTTTTTTCAACCACCGATCCCATACTCATAGCTTGGATTCGGGCTCGCTTTGTTTATCCTGTCCGCGTGGTCGATTGGATCGACGACGTGCAGACCGCAAACACGTATAATGGATCGGCACAGCCTCGCAAGGTGGTACCTGTCCAGCTGGTCCGCCCGGCCGAAGCCGTGGATGATTTTTGGAACGGACCGTCCTGTATCGGGGTGGCGCACATTGTGGGCGAGATGGTAGTACTCGGGACTGTTCCGTCCCTGTTTTTTCTTTTCGTGGTTCGCAAGTACATAATAACCTACGCGGTTACCCTCTACGCACAATCATGTCAATATTTTAACGATACGGGAGTTACCTACATGTTTTGAGGTTGCAAAAAAACTAACACCCCCTATTTTAGAAGGTTTCAATCGCAAAACCACCCCGATTTGGGTGAAAATCGACCTACACAATCGAAACCCAAGTTAAACACGCAAAAGAACTGATAAAATTTTTCGCGGGGCTAAAAATCTGGAAAGAACATGGGCTTAAACTTCAAAATAATGTGGTTGTTTTAAACAAAAAAGGTCTCAGCTTTTAATTCACCACCTGACCAGAACGACTGAAGAAATAGCCCTGACCCAGGCTGATGAGAAAATTTCTGATAAACTTTGGAGCATCGACTGTCTGCTTTTAAAGGATTCTCTGACCAAGAAAATGGCCACAATTTCCGGGGTCAAAAAAACAGCTACTCTATCGTATGCTCTTTTTAACGCTGTCCTTGATAAAATTCCAAACAAACCGAAAAGGGATAAAGGCCGGGATTATCAGGAGAGGCTTTACATCCAGTATGCTTGGGTCTCGGGAAGTTTTTGTTATCAAAGATGGGTGGATTGTTTTGAAGGAGCTGTTTGTTGATGATGATTAGAGATGTTTTTTCCGGGGGTGACAACTTTTATTCATAATAATGGATCATCAAACATGGGAGCTTTTCTGTCCCTTTCTGAAATACTCCTTGTCGGACATTCCACACACATAGAGGTGATTGATTCCCATGCACCAAAAACCGAGGTTAACAAGTTGTCTACGAGCTTATCACTTAATTTCGGGAAGAATTTCTCTATTGCATAATACGACAAAGCCACATTTTCAGTTTTACCAGCCAGCTTATCAAGGATTTCCTGTTTCATCTGTTTTGAATAAAAAATGCAAAAAACCAGCACGAAATATATTTTAAAAATAAGGTGAATCAAAAAAAGATTCTGTCCCCAGAAGTTTAACGTATCGTTTGATTAACTTTTCCAGGGTATCCGGACCATCTAAAAAAATCCAATCATCAATAGAGCCTCGAAAACAGAATCGTTCTGCTGCAAATGTCCGTTCTTCTTTGTCAACGAGTCGAAACCTTAGCATAGCCGTATAATTTTGATCAGCGGTCATGAGCAGGAAATTCATAGCATCATCTGAATCCATCCCATTGCGCAGAGGAACTCCTATTAGAAAATTACCGAATGAGTTTTTAAAATCTTCAACATCCACGTTTGATTCATATATTGTGACAAATTATTTTTTATAATCCACAATATACCTCTTTGAACTATGCAACCTGGTTAAACTTTTTTCAACAAGCTGTTTTTCCTTATCTGTTATGAGTTGAGGAAGTTTCTTTCTTAAAAAAACCCTCGCATTTTCCGGATGTTCATAAATCTCATATCCATCAGGGATATGCTCAACAGGTTCACCTTTTCCATTTGTTTTTGTAGAAAAGAAATATCTTGCTTAAGATTTTGTATTTGATTCTGACCGGAAGGAAAGGTATTTTTAAACTTTTTAAACAATAATTTTCTCCAACCGGTCAAATTAAGAATTGTATCCCCATATATGAAATAGTTTCTCCCTTAAAATATTAATGAATTAATAAAGGTTTTCAGTTGAAAAAAATACCCTCTAATTATAGCTCATTTACTTTAAGCAAAAATCTTGTCAACAAAATTACAGTTAAAATTTTTACCAGAACTTAAAAACTTTTTTTAGTTATAATTTGTTTAGCAATATGAAAAATAATCCTCAGGGTGAGGTTTATGAGTATTGAAATTTTCGATAATTTTTTGGCCGGCGCCGAAAATTCAACCAATATATTGTATCCATTTTTCTGCATCAGGTATGATTTTAACGGATATAAAAGTTGCCCAAACGAAGTGCGCCTGTACGGACGATATCTTTTCATACCCAAACGGATCGATAGATGGCAGTCCTGAGGAAATAATACCCAGCCATACCATTTTATTTTGGAAAGAGCTTTGTTCTGATGCAAAGGATCAAATTCCGTTATCAAAAATTCCCATTCACCCAATTTACCCCGACACCACCACCAAATTGTCTTTAACATGAAGCTGTATTCCGTTTTTCACGACCACATCGTACCAGTTCTCATGGCGACCTGGCGTTTTATAAGTGAATGTTGAAACATCATAAAATCCCTCCACCCCAGTCATCACCGCCATCGAATTGGTCGCAGCAGCTTTTATCCCGTCATCTGTCGCTCTTATACCGATATAAAAATCATTTCCTGGCCAGGAAACATGATCCCAAGCCACCAGACTAAACAGCTCGCAATCTTTAAAATCATCCCGGCCTTCTTCGTAGGTTTGGGGTTCACACAACTGGGGTTTCTTTTTATTAAATTTAGTAAGGGGTCTGACAAGAAACGATATACCTTCTATTTCAAACCTTTCATTGTCGCACTGACTATGTGGATCATAATACACGGTCCGGATACTTGAGAAACGGTTAGCGTGTTTTTCTATAAAATCCCTTAAAACGTTTTTTAGCACAGGCCCCAGCAGACCTCTGAATTTTCCTGCAAACTGCCCGAAACCAAGGCCAGGAACAGTTATCATAGCCTGCTTTTTGTTTGTTGCTGCCACAGTATTTGCGTATATAAATGGTGCCAAGAGTCTTCTTTCATAAAGCCCGTAATACTTTTCATAATCGATTTGGCCATCAACGGTGACCTCGTCCCAGTCTGCAGGAGTGTTGTTCATGCCATTTATTAACAAAGCACCTGGCACATAAAGAAGCGTTGCACCAAACGGATTTTTGTGGATATCTGGATGGTGGTGCCTGCCATTATCATAGACAGTAACCGGAACAGCGATACAAATATCCCCAAGTATGGACAGCTCCTGGTGTTTCCAATCCGACCCGTCGCCAAAAACAGCACTTTCGGCAAAAATTTGAGGCCGCTTTGTTCTGACAAGGGTCTCGATAAATTCATCAGCAGTCAATTCTGAAATATCTGAGTTTCCCAGTCGCCGATACAAATAACCTCCCGGATCAGTCCTTCCGGCTTTAAGATTCTTTAAATATGAGCCAGCTTTATCGTATGTTACTTTGTTCATTAAAATCTTGTATTGTGGCATAAAATAATCCCAATGATGCCTCTACAACCATCATCAATGTTTTTATAAACACTTGGTACTACAGCAGCATCTATGCCAAAAAGAAGGAAAAAGATAAATATCTTTCAATTTTCTTCTATTAGTGATTAATATTTGCTTTTTATCCGTTATTCGAATTTATGTTTCTAATCTTATTTCCACGTGTTTTGGATTAAGAATCAATGGTGGAAAGGTCAAAAGAGTCATAATGGCGCTTTTGATTAAAAAACCCCATTATTCATCATTAAAAAATATAACCGAATACTATTAGACAGTTGAGCATTTTTATAAAAAGCATAATGGCAGCAAATTTGCTTAGTGATTAGGAAGGGACCTTTTTAATCATTGTTAATGTTCGGGAGGAAACATGAACAAATTTATTAGAATGAATATATTACCGAGGCTATTATTATTGACTGTCGGCCTGGCATTTACTTTGAGCTTTGTTTCCAACGGCCATGCTGATAGCATAACATTTGATTTAAACTATGAATTCAGCGGAGGCCAATCTCCTGTTGGAGATCCTTTGCCTTGGCTGCGAGCAACGTTTACCGATGATACTAATAGTGTTCTACTAAAAATGGAAGCTGTCAACCTCACCGCTGCCGAGTGGGTGAAGGAATGGTACTTTAATTTTGATGACACCAAAAAGGTTAATGATCTGGTTTTTACGCATCAGGATGGAATTAAGGCGTCCATAAACCGACACGAACCTCAACTCCGGGCCGGAGGTGATGGAGTATTTGATTTTAAGCTTCAATTTCCATCGGCTAAGTCAAAACGGTTTGGCATAAACTCTACATCAATTTATCTGATTACCGGAATTGACGGTTTAGGTGCTCGTGACTTTGATTTTTTGTGTGAAGTTAAGGGCCAAAAAGGCATTTTTACGAGTGGAGCCCATATCGGAAGCATTGGTAAAAACGCCGAGGGCAGTGGCTGGATAGGTGCAACCCCTGTTCCAGAACCTGCTACTATATTTTTTCTCGGCACAGGGTTTTTAGGCTTATTTGTATTTAAAAAAAGATGCAGATGAATTAGCCGAGCAACACAAGTGATTAAATAAGGGCCCTCCAAAAAAAAGCAATGTCTATTATTTGTCATATCAGATTTATATTCAAGTTCCATTATGAGGTGGAATAGATCATGACCAAAAAGTCAGTCAGTTTTGATGCCATGGTAAGGTTTTGATGAAACATTATATTTCGCATGAACAAGCCTGGAAGGATTAAACGGATAGACTGGGGCATCTACATGGCTAACTGATTTTTTCATATTAATCTGCCGTATCTTCCATGTTTATAGACAAACCAATAAATATCCTCCTGCCATAATTTAATCCGGAAACCAAAATTTTTCTGCCGGTGGAAAAGCATTAAAAAGACCTATCACAGAGATAAAACTCCCAGTGGCATATGTTGTTGGGCCCACTCACTTGGAAATTTTTCGCCCGCCGCAAAAAAAATCATAACCAAGAGCATATAGAGCTGACAGAATAAAGATGTGAGACGTATGCCTATCATCTCGGTGAAGACTGTAAAAAGCAAGCTGTATTTAAGCTGCGTGACCCGAAAGGATTTTAACCCAAATTAAGGGAAAGGAACCCATATCATGTGCGGCAGATTCGTCGTTTTCAGCAACCTTGAACAGTTCCAACAACATTTTCCCATAGACAAAGCCCTGGCTGAAGCCACACTTATCTATAATGTGGCCCCAACACAGGAAGTCCTTGCCATAGTCCGTCAGGAAGGTCTTAATGTCCTGGAAAAGCTTAACTGGGGTCTTGTACCGCACTGGGCCAAAGATATTTCCACCGGTTACAAAATGATTAACGCCCGAGTGGAAACCGTGGCCTCCAAATGTAGTTTCCGGGATGCTTTCAAGAAAAGAAGATGCCTGATACCGGCTGACGGATTTTATGAGTGGAAAGGTCCTAAGGGAAATAAGCAGCCATTTTTCATAACATTACCCGATGAGAAGCCTTTTGCTTTTGCAGGATTATGGGAAATGTGGAGAGATAAGAACAATGAGGATGAACCCTACAGATCTTTTACCATCATCACAAGGGATGCCGGCTGTATTACAACCACCCCATGCCATTGGCCGCGCCAAAGCCCACGAGGAGCATACCAGCACCGATTTTTGCCACCTGCTCCCAGCCTCGGCGCGACTCTCGACCCAGTCTCATGCCGATCCAGGTGAACAGCACCGAGAAACACGCGATGGTCGTCGCCACTGCCAGCGGGTCCGCGCGACCGAGGCCGAGACTGAACCCGACCACGACGTTATCAATGCTCAAGCCCAGGGCGAGAAAAACCAGCCCGCGCCACTGCGTGACGTGCTTTGCCAGCTTCTCGTCCTGGCGACGGTTTCGGACTCCGGCGATCACGGTCAGGAGACCCAGGGCGATCAGCAGCACGGTACCGATGACGTTTGTCTGCAAGCCAATCGCACGCGCGGTCACCGCACCCAGCCCGATGCCCAGCAACGGCATCACGAACTCGAACACGCCGAATACCAGCATCACGCGAAAGCGACGTGCGACCTGCCCCATGGCGCCGAGCGCCAGAGCCACGGCAAGATTGTTGGAGCCGATGACGACACCCAGGATGAGAAAGTCGATAAGTGTCACTGTCAATCCTGTGGCGCGAAATGCCGCCTGATTTGTGACATCATATGCATGATGGATGTGCCAGCCCTGAAGCCCTGCCCGCTAAAGCATGGAAGCACGTAGAACTCGGAAGCCAAGTTGGTGTTGGATGTCGTCATATTTTGCAGCGAACCATTGGTTATTAAGTAAATTCGCCTCGTTACTGTTCTGATATTTCCAGTATCGAAGCGAATTTTCCACAACACCTCTGAATATTTTACAGCATAAATATCTTAAAGAATTAGGCTAAAAAAGTCAAAATATATAAGGAGCAAATATTTATGTGAAAAAATTTGGAGGCAGGCTGGGCACAACTACCCATTTAAAGTCTGACCAGGTGCAACCCACTATCGATCCGATCAGATCAAGGCATACTAGGGCCTTTGCAACCAAGGGTTTCTTGTGATTTGGCAGTCGGTTTTGTCTGTTGGGTTAGCTTGCCGATATTTGTTCCAGGCAGGGCAATTCTGAGATGGTTTCCTTATAATTGCAGGGCATCCACTGACCCGAATTTTTGAACACTTTTGAAAAATGAAGTTGAAGGGCTGTCAGGTAATCGAACGGATTGATTTGGTTTATAATGCAGGTTTCAGCATATATGAACCTAATCTGAGCGATTTTTTTAAAAAAAATTGGGGACAAACGGGCAACTTTTTGATATTATATACAAAAAGAAACAAAAGTATAGACCTGAAACATAAACCCAACAGGTGGAGGACAAGATGAAGAAGAAAAAAAGTCGCCAAAGTAGAAAATCCAAAGAAAGTTCTTTGAAAATCCATAACATCGAGACTACTCCCGACAAACTTACTGGTAGAGCTGGACTGGCTTTTATTGTAGCCTATCTGGATGCCATAGGAATTTGGCCATGGGTAGAGCGATGGTTCGGAGGCATCCGCAAAAGCCAAAAAGGGCTTGGTGTTGTGGAGCTTTTCAAGCAAGTGTTTTGCTTTATGTTTGATGGCACCAGCCGGCGATTGACATATTTTGATCACTTGGCCAAAGACAAAGGATATGCCGGAAGTATAGAAACAAAAACAGAGAATATGGCTTCTTCCCACCAGATCAAGAGGTTTTTCAAGTCCTTTGCCTGGGTGCGTATATTTATTTTCCGGTGGCTTCTGCAAAAACTGTTTATCTGGCGGTTGCAGGTATCGAAACCCGATGTCATCGACTTGGGTCTTGATACCATGGTTATGGACAATGACGATGCAAATCGTCGACATGGAGTGCAACCCACCTATAAAAACAAAAAAGGTTTTCAACCTTTGCAGATGAACTGGGGTAGATTCATTATAGATGCGGTTTTCCGTGGCGGTAAAAAACACTCCAATCATGGCAACAGCGTGGAGAAGATGATTCGGAAAGTGGTTGGAAAAATCCGCAAAGAGTACCGCAAGGATGTCCCCATTATCATCCGTATGGACAGCGGTTTTTTTGACCAAAAGATTTATGAAGTTTGTGAAAGCCTGCAAATCGGCTATATTTGTGGCGAAAAGATGTATAAAGATGTCAAAGAAGTTGCAGGTAACTGGAATTCCGGCGATTGTAAGCGTTTCAATTCCCACAAAAACCAGCAATGGGAATATTTTGAATTTGGAACCAAACGTGATAATTGGAAATGCTTTCGTCGGGCGATTTATTGCCGATTCATTCACGATGGTAAACAGCTTTATTTGCCAGGCATGCGACCTGATACGATCATGATTACCAATATCGGACAAGGTCAGCCAATCGATGAGATGCTCATCAAGGCCGGGGCGGGTCAGTATTTGAAAGCTGATCACATAGTTGCCTGTTACCATAACCGTGGCAGTGATGAATTGGTTAACCGGGCCCTGAAAGACTTTGGCCATGAACAACTTCCTTTCAAGCGTTTCAACCCGAATGCAGCCAGATGACCGAATACGGGGGATCTGTGCCTCATGAAAAACATTTATGCGGGGATCTGTCCCATGCCTATAAGTATTGTCAACCTTACCTGAAAAATCTTTGGATAGGTTATCCCTTCAGCTATGAATATAATCGGGCAAGGGGCCATACCTATGCATTGCATGATGTTGGTGATATCAAGAAAGTTGTTCCTCCTATAAAAAAACACAGCCGTAAACTTCAGCAAAGTCAAAAGCACTTGGATTCTCATCCATGGTTTAGCTACATACCGTTTCTGCCTGAAGCTGATTTGGTCTGGGATATTAACAAGCGTTTGATGCCAAAGCCCAATTGACTTTAGTTTTAAAAAAACCGAGAATAGGGGTGGAGTCACCCAATTTATCCGAAAAAGTTAGCTTTGACTCCAGAAAATCATCAATTATTTGAAAGGAGAAGAATTATGAAATATCTGCTTATTGTTCTGGTTTTCGTATTTTCACTTACACTTTTAGGCTGTGAAAGCAGGTTGGGTTCTGCAGGGTTGGGTGCTGCCGGAGGTGCTGCCGCAGGCGCTGGAGGTTATGAGTATAGAATACATCAGGAAATGAAACGGGTAGAAGAGGCGCGTGATGAAGAAAGAATAAGCCAGGAAGAATATGAAATTCGCAAAGATCAGATCCAGCGCTTATCGATTATTAAATGATCGAATCATTTCCACGCTATTCTCAGTCCCACGCTCTGCGTGGAAATGCATTCCTGACCCATGCGGGCCATTTTGCTGGATTTAGTCTTATGCACAATGTTCTTCAGTTTTCGAGCCCTGTAAGGGCGCGACATAAATCTGTCCCAACATATCGAATCTGATTATATGTTGCGCCCTTGTGTGGTTCTTGTTCTTGGATTCTCACCATCAATGCTCTCGGCATCATGTGCTCACAAGGCCGAACATGTTGCCGCTCACCTGCTGTCGCCACAGGCGACCTTCAGGTAAAGCGGCTCGTCAGGTGCCTCGCGCTCTTGGTCCAGCCCTCAAGAGACCGTGGGCTGAATGTTCTGGTTGACCCGGAAAAGATTTTTCGGGTCATACTTGCTTTCACGGACGCGAGGTGTTTGTAGTTGTCACCGTAAGTAGCCTGAACACGTCCCTCGGCCTCATCGTTCATCATGAAGTTGATGTAAGCCCCCTAAAGGTTAAACGGGTGAATAGCCTTCCAAAATTTAAATTTCTGACTTTTTTATATTGACTTCCCGTGCATAGGGGAGTAAGAGTTGCTTTTTAAAATCTGTTTTAAGGGACGCGGCCCTTGTGACCGCGCCACCATGGGCATGAATAACGGCCGAAAAAAAAGGTTGACTTTGGCCGGAGTCTTTATTAAAAGCGGGTCGTTTGATCCTAAGGCGGCAGTCTTGGCTGACAGAAAAAAAAAGAAGTTTTTTTTTAATTACGATAAAAACAGGGATTGGGCTGAAAATTTCGCCCTGGTCATGCAGATCGGCCTCACCATGGCCGGTTGCATTCTGTTCTGTTTTTTTATCGGCCTGTACTTGGACAGGTGGCTTGGCACAGGCGGTTTATTCACGATAATCGGTATTCTGCTGGGAATTGCCGGTGGCGGCGTGACCGTATATAGACAGATTGGAGACATGCTGAAAGACAAGCGCAAAGAGCACAAAGATGAAGATGGATAAGATAACGACCATCATCGGGCTGTTCATGGTTCAGGCGATGATAGTGGCTGATGCTTTGAGAAAGATGGTCACTTCTAGATATACTTAAAACAATGCGGATTTACAATTTAAGATCGGAAAGCAAGCAAAATGGATGAAATCGGCGGCATTTATCAAATGATTGTAAGGGTGGGCGACTACACCTTTTATTTCAATCTCACGGCCATAATAATGACATGGATCGTAATCGCCCTGCTGCTTTTTTTCGGGTACATGGCCACCCGTCGGCGCCATATTCTGCCGAACACCTTGCAGGTTGTGGCGGAGCTTATCATCAGCCAGTTTTACTCGCTGACTGAAGGTGCCTTGGGCAAAGAAAAAGCCAAAACCTACGCGCCGTTAATCGTGGCACTGTTCATGTTTCTTCTCTTTTCCAACTGGATCGGGGCCATTCCCCATATGTCGGAGCCGACCACCGATCTGAACACTCCCTTGAGCCTGGGATTGATGGGTTTTTTTCTGGCTCATTATGCCGGTATGCGGGCCAAGGGGATCAAGGGATACGTGAAGACATACTTTGAGCCGATTGCGTTTATGATGCCGATGAACCTGATCGGCGAAATGGCCAAGGTTATCTCCATCTCATTTCGTCTATTCGGCAACATGATGGGCGGAGCCATCATCATTCTGGTGGTTTCCCACCTTACCTACAGCCTGGTTCTTCCCCCGTTTTTATATCTTTTCTTCAGTTTTTTCATCGGTTCGATTCAGGCTTTCGTATTTACCATGCTAACAATTGTTTATATAGCGGTACAGGTCGATTAAAAAATGGATATTGATACTCGAACACTGACTCAGGTTGCATCTTATATTGGCGGCGGCATGGCCATTGGTTTTGGCGCAATCGGTGCCGCCCTGGGTGAAGGTTATGCGGCTGCCAATGCCGATGAGGCCATATCGGAAAAGCCCGAAAAATATTCAGACATTATCCGCAACATGCTGGTGGGGCAGGCAGTGGCTGAATCTGCGGCCATTTTTGCCCTGGTTGTTGCGATCCTTCTCCTTTTTATATCACCCGCCGATCCGACCATTCTGACAGCAGCCGCCATGGTGGCCGCGGGCGCAGCCATGGGGCTTGGAGCGCTTGGATCGGGGTTGGGTTCCGGGTTTCCTGCGGGAAAGGCCTGCATGGCCATTGTCAAAACCGAGGACCCACAGGTACTGGGGCGCATGACGACCATCATGCTCATCGGTCAGGCGGTATGCCAGACACCTGCGATATTGGCCATGGTTGTTTCGTTAATGCTGCTTTTCATGAAATTTGGTGATCCGACTATGGTCAAGGCAGCCGCCATAATTGCCGCCGGTTTCTGCATGGGTTTGGGCGGCATCGGTTCGGGAATCGGTTCCGGTTTTCCGGCGGGAGAGTCCTGCATGGCCATGACCCGTCAGCCGAAAATCTCCGGCAACATTACCACTATCATGCTTATCGGCGCGGCCGTATCACAGACGCCGGCCATTTTGGCCATGGTTATCGCGCTGATGCTCATGTTCATCAATTTTGGAGATCCTGAGCCGGTCAAAGCGATGGCGCTTCTGGGAGCGGGTTTGTGCATGGGATTCGGGGCCATCGGCTCCGGCGCCGGTTCCGGGCATCCGGGCGGGGCAGCCTGCCGGGGGCTCGGTATTCAGCCGGAAGCCCAGGGATACTTGACAACCAACATGCTGGTGGGTGCGGCCGTGTGCCAGACGCCGGCCATTTTCGCCATGGTGGTGGCCCTGATGCTGATGTTTGTCAATTTCGGCGACGTTCCCTTCAATCCATATTGGGCAGCTTTTCTCGGCGCCGGTTTGTGCACGGGACTGGCGGCCATAGGCTCGGGCTGGGGCGGCGGTATGGCCGCGGGAGCCTGTTGCGAAGGTATCGCACGTCAGCCTCGAACCGTGGGTATTGTTACAACTACCATGCTGGTGGGTCAAGCGGTTGCTCAGACGCCCTGCATATTCGGTTTGCTGGTAAGTTTCATTCTTTTATTCAAAGTTCATCCCGAAGCAGTGGTTTTGGCACCTTCCATGGCGCTTCTTGGGGCGGGTCTGTGCATGGGCTTCGGCGGTATCGGTCCCGGTCTGGGAAACGGTATTGCCGCAACCAACGCAATAAAGTGGGTGGCGAGAAATGAAAAAAACGCCGGGCTGTTGATGCGCATGATGCTGGTGGCCCAGGCGGTTTCACAGTCAACCGCGATATATTCAATGGTAATCGCGCTTGTGTTGCTTTTTGTCGTTATATAGATTTTTTATAAAATCATTTCAGGAGGAAAAAAAATGGGTATCGAAGGTGTAGATCTGATCCGTGCGGCAACGTTTATTGGTGCCGGCATTGCCATGGGCCTGGGCGCTATCGGCCCGGGTGTCGGTCAGGGAATGGTAGGGGCCAAGGCATGTGAGGCCATCGGACGCAACCCCGAGGAAGCAGCCCTGCTGACACGTACCATGCTGGTTGGGCAGGCAGTATCCGAGTCCACCGGTATTTATTCACTGGTTGTAGCCATGCTGCTGCTTTTTGTCGTATAATCAACGGATTGACAAAAGGATCGAGTCGCTCGTTGCAGGCGGGCATTTGGCGTGCCTGACGTGTTGAGGCAGCAATAAACATAAAAAAACCGGGAGACGAGTTACATGATCTCCATATGGAATTTGGACAATGGAAATTGAAATCACCAGAGCCGTCGCATTGATTTCCATCAATGCCACCATCTTGGCACAGCTGGTATCGTTTCTGATATTTATGTTGCTCATCAGCCGACTGATGTACAGACCTCTCCAGGATATCATGGTTGAGAGAGACCGGCAGGTTGAGCAGATGAAACTGGATATCCAGGGGGCCCAGGCCGACCTTGATGATATCTTTATGAAGATTGAAGCCGAAACGCAGAAAATCAAGAGCAACGCCCTGGAAATTGAAAAACAGCTTGAACAAGAGGCGTTGCAGAAGACGGATGAGATTTTCAAGCAGATCAACAAAGAGATCGGGACGCTGAACCAGGAAACCGATGAGGAAGTCCGGCGCCAGATCAACGAGGCGCGAAAGCACCTGGAGGAGCAATCAGAAATAATCTCCAGAACCATCATGGAAAAGGCTCTGGGTCGGAGGCTGGCACATGAATAACATTTTTTTCAATAAACCCGTTCAGGTGAGCCTTGTTTCTGCCGGAATTTTTTTCCTGATTCTGCTGCAGCCTGCGTGGGCGGAAGAAGGCGCAAGGGAGTGGCGGCCCATATATGATGTCATAATGCGCTGGATCAACTTCGGTATCATGGCCGCTTTCCTGGTAAAGGTGGTTGGTCCGATCCTGGTCAAATTTTTTTCGGAGCAGCAGACGGACATCCAATCCAGGATCACCCAGGTGACCAGGCAAAAAGAAGCGATCGATACCAAAGTTCAGGAAGCCAAAGATTCCCTTGACACTAGCGAAACGCGCCTGGAAGATATCAAAAGCCGGATTATTGAGCGTGGAGAACAACGTAAACAGGAAATCATCGACAAGGCCATAGAGCAAAGCCAGCTGATGATGAAACACGCCAAAGACAGAATCGACAATCAGATCATCAAGGCCCGTCAAAATCTCAAAAACGAGATGGTTGACATGGCCATAGAAAAGGCCATGGAACGACTCCCCACGGTGATTACCGAAGAAGATAATCGCCGGCTGGTGAACCAGTATTTCACCTGATCAAA